>ERZ650300.283-NODE-283-length-29402-cov-7.186084_pt1 | contig 29402 bp, 22 predicted proteins | sample MGYA00376236_ERZ650300 | MGnify/ENA primary metagenome ERZ650300 (study PRJEB26733, sample SAMN07839303) | wastewater metagenome | biome: urban; feature: wastewater treatment plant; material: waste water | place: USA: North Carolina | collected 2016-04-28 ...
CAAGGAGGTCCTCCACAAACAATATCAATTTGTTTATCACCAATTTTCTTTAAAAAATTATCTAAAAAATCTGGCTCAGTAATATCTTGACGAAGAAATTCCGCATCTAAACCAAGTTGATAATTATATCTTGCCAAGTGTGTAAGTTCACAATTTTCATTAATATCACTTGCTAATCTAAAGTCATAATATTTATTTCCATATTCTGCTTGTAGAAATCCTTCACTAAAACCTCCCGCTCCTGCAAATAAATCAACAAATGTCACTTTAGACTTTGTTTCATATTCTGTTGACGGTTCTGAAACAATGTTAATATCAGCATTTTCTTTTCTACTATTAACCAATGATGCTATTTTTTCTTTTATTTTTTTGTCTGTAAAATTTGTATGAGGTTCATTTTCAAAATATTTCTCAACTTCGTGTTTTAAAAATTTTAAAAATTTGTTTATTGATTTGTAAGAGTATTCAGTTTCTAAAACTAATTGATTGGAACTATCCCAATCTTTCTTCATTATTTTTACTCCAGTTGCAACTTTGATTTGCAAATCCTTTTGACGCAAAACAAGATGAATTGGAAACCTTTTGCTTTTATCAGCTTTATCTAAATAAAATTTAACATTTATCATTTTACGGACATTTTTACGGATACGGACAAATTTACGGACAAAAAGTAGATATATGCAAGAAAATAAATAGATATTGTTTAAATTAAATAAACTTGTTATTATTTTATAAAATATTAAAAAAGATATCTTTAATTTAATTTACTCTTAAATCCAAGCTTATGACAATTAATCCTCAAAACTACTGGTCTTTTATAGAGGCATATTATCCAAATTATTACTCCTGTGACTCGATTTTATTGAGTGATATTCTTTTGAGAAAACTTGAAGGAGAAGTAATTGATGAAAATGATGAAGCGTTGATAGAAGGTTGGGACATTAAAAAGAAGTTGCTCGAATTGGATACTATCATTATGGAAAAGGCAATGAAAAATTATTTTGCTATCCATTATCCTGAATAGAATAGGTTATAATTAATAATAACAACAACGCTTCTCTATTCCCAGAGAAGCGTTGTTTATTTGATGTTTATTTTTTTGTGAACTATACCATCACAATAGTCAAAGCGGATATTCTCAGTATCTATTTTTTAACTGTAGTTTTTTCTTTTACAATTTTTTTAGTAACTACTTTTTTAGCTTTTCTACTAGCAATAAAGTCACTAATTTCTTTTCTCTCTTGATCGGTTAAAGGTGGGCTTTGAATGATAAAATCCACACCTTTGGGTTCTTTTATGATGTTCATATTGTTACGATTTAAAATATTTTTTTACTAATTTTTTTGCTGCTTCGGTTTCAATAATCATTCTTTGATTTTTAAAATGGTAAGCACCTAAATTTTCTTCGTAATGTTTGCTAAAGTTTCTTTAATGTTCTTCGAAACCTTATTCGTGGTGGCTAGCCCCGGGAGTAGTGGCATCCTTTGTGGTCTCGTTTTTTTGAACGAGGCTACAAAGATAGAACGAATCACGGGAGGGGACGTACTTGCGGTCCTTAGGCGGGCTGCTCCAAAAAAGGATAATCGGTATAGCCACGGCTTAGCTTTTATGGGGTTATCGTCTTAGTTTTTGAAAAATGTTTTGTTGACAAACTGGTACACCACAGTAAACAGTAGCAACCATAAAACCACCATCAAAGCATAGCCCCAATAGCCGAGCGACCAACCAAAGACAAACAGCCAAGTTTCGTGTTGGTAGATAGGATTAAATGCTTCCCAATGATTTGTAGGACCGCCACTCGATAGCAGCAAAACCACCAAGGATACCAAGTAAATTAGTAAAACGGTGAATACAGTGGTTAGGAGTATTTTTTTGAATGTCATAAGGGGTTGGTTTATGGTTTGTTGTTTATGGTTTGTGGGGAATTGTTTAAAAGTTTAAAGGTTTAATCGGTTAATTGTTTATAGTTTATGGTTGATTGTTTAAAAGTTTAATCTATGTTCTATTTTCTATTTTCTTCCTTCTAACTTCTAATTTCTACCTTCTAATTTCTACCTTCTAATTTCTACCTTCTAATTTCTACCTTCATTTGTTGGTATCGAATTCTTTGCAAGCGTGACGGAATTGAAAAGCGGACAGTATTTCTTGTTTGTTCATCTGTTTTGGATTTTGAGGATTATAAAGATAAAATATTTTATTGTTTAAAACTTTCTGCCCAATTGTTTTTCGTGAGTCGGATAAGCTTAAGAAGGATTTTTTTTAGTCTTTCTTTTTCGAACTGTTTTCTAATTGCCTTGATTTCTATATATTTAACAAAAAAAGCTCCTATGAAAAAACTGCTCCAAATCCTAGTATTTTTTGCTTTTAGCATTTGCTTTACACTAGTTGCTTGCAATTCTAAGAAAGAAGCCGAATTTGCTGCGCCAAAAAGCGCAACTGGCACTTTGTTGTATGCAAAATTGCCTATTGATTCGGTAGTCATTGCTGCATTTTATCAAAAATTCCCCAAACTTCAAACGTATCAAGAGGCCATCAAATCCTTGTATGCTAAGCAACAATTTACTTCGATTTGGTATGAGAAAAAAGGCATAGTCGAGTTTGGAAACACCTTGTATTCTAAATATGGAAATAGAGAACTAGAAGGAGTCAAAACCAAATTCCCTTACGAAAAGGAATTGAATACTATTTTTGACGGTCATTCCGAAACCAATTTGTCCAATGATACCAATGATTTATTGCTTAGTCATTTGTATTTGTTTTATGCAAACAAAGTGTATAATGGCATCGACCAAAAAGTAACTGAGAAAATAGGTTGGCTTTTACCCCGAAAAGAAATCGGATATGCTCAATTGCTTGATTCGATTTTGTTGCATCCTAAGAAGGCTTTAAAAGAGGAAAAGCTTTTGTTCAGTCAATACGGAAAACTGCGCCAATTTTTGCAAAAATACCGTGACATCGAGAAAAAAGGCGGCTGGGGTACGATTACCGTTGCCCCCGATTTCAAGTCGTTCAAGCCCGGCGATAGCGCACAAGCCATTCAACAAATTCGCAGTCGATTGTTCCTTTCGCAAGACCTTTCTTCCGATTCCAAAAGTGCGATTTACGACGAAGAACTTCAAAAAGGTGTGGCCAATTATTTGGTCAGAAACGGATTCAAAGAAGATGTGGTTTTGTTGCCCAAACACATTCAGGCGATGAACGTATCTATTGAAGAACGCATCGAGCAAATTATGGTCAATATGGAGCGTTGTCGCTGGATTTCGCCCGACTTAGAAAAGGCCAACGAATTCATCGTAGTCAATATTCCGTCGTATAATATGTACTTTAATCGTGATGGCAAGAAAGTATTCGACTCGCCAGTTGTGGTCGGAAAAGCTATGAATAAAACCGTGATTTTTAGCGGCAAAATGAGTTATATTGTCTTTAGTCCGTATTGGAATGTCCCCACCAGCATCATCAACAAAGAGGTAAAACCCGGAATGGCCAAAAATCCCAATTATTTAGCCAATCACAATATGGAATGGAATGGTGGTCGCGTGCGTCAAAAACCAGGAAACAGTAACTCTTTGGGATTGGTTAAGTTTATTTTTCCCAATTCCAACAATATTTATTTGCACGATACCCCATCCAAAGGCTTGTTTACCAACGAAGACCGCGCTTATAGTCACGGTTGCATCCGCGTGGGAAAACCTCGTGAATTGGCCATCAAAATTTTAGAAAACGACAAAGCGTGGACACCCGAAAAAATAGATGCCGCGATGCACAAAGGCAAAGAAAATAGCTATGTTTTGAAGAACAAAATCCCCGTTTATATTGGCTATTTCACCGCTGTAGTCAAAGACGATGGTCAAATCTACTTTTATAAAGACGTCTACGAAAGAGACCAGCGATTGGCTAATTTACTATTCAAAGAAGAGTAGCATTTGGAGCGGGAGTAATGGGGCTTTTTTGGCAACATCGTCCCGTCATCCATTATATCTTTGCCTTTTTAAAGGAAAAAGGCAAAGGATGCCATTCCTGCCGGGGCTATAAGGTTATAGGGGTGTTTTTTTGGGGAAATTTGGCTTTTCTTGTTTTTAAAACTACACGTTATTCCAACGGAAGAGGAATTGCATCCTTTACTAATTAATGTGGTTTAGCAATATTGAATCGATGTTGCCACGTCTTCGGTATGACTGCAAAATTTCAATAAGCAAAAGCTGGTTTTTACCGCACTTCGTTGCCTTAGTATAGGCTAGCGCATCCATTAATGGTCATCAAAATATAAAAAAAGAAACAGCACTATTTTCCACTAGAGATAAGCTATGTGAATAGTAAAACGTCTAATAGTTTCTTTTAAAAGACCACCAAATCTATGATTCTCCTATGTGGTAAAAAACAGTTTCACCCAACGGGAAGGAATTTAATTTTTCTTATACCTACAACAATTTCCCCGCCAAGAACAGTGCCGAAACCGAGAAGTAAATAATCAATCCTGTAACATCCACCAAGGTAGCCACAAACGGAGCCGAAGCCGCTGCTGGGTCAAGTTTCATTTTGCGCAGCAAAAACGGAATCAACGAGCCCGAAAGTGTTCCCCACAAAACGATAAATAGGAGCGAAGTCGAGACACTTAGCGCAACCCACAACCAATACGGACCGTAATCATAAATCCCAGTTTCTTGCCAAATCACAATTCGAATAAAGCCTAGGAGTCCAAGAATACCTCCTAATAACAATCCAGACACAAACTCTTTTTTCATCACATACCACCAATCCCGTAATTGCAATTCTTTTAGCGCCATAGCACGAATAATCAAAGATGCCGCTTGCGAACCCGAATTTCCTCCACTCGAAATAATCAACGGAACAAATAAGGCCAAGACTACGGCTTTGGCGATTTCGTCATCATAATGTCCCATAGCCGAGGCGGTGAGTAGTTCTCCCAAAAACAAAACGACCAACCAACCCGCACGTTTTTTGACCAAATCGGAGAGTGATGTTTTGGTATACGAAAGATCCAATTCTTCCATACCTCCAAATTTCTGCATGTCCTCGGTATCACGTTGTTCGATTTGTTCTAATAAATCGTCAAAAGTCACTATGCCCACCAAAATTCCTTTTTCGGTCACAATAGGCAAGGCTTCACGGTCGTATTTGTCAAAAATGGCCAAGCTTTCTTCAATTTTTTCGGTGGTGCGAATGGCAATAAAATTTTTATCCATCAACTCCTCAATCAAAGTCGAGTCTTCTGCCATAAGCAACTGACCAATACGTAAATCGTCAATCAACTTATTTTTGTCATTCACTACATACACAAAATTGAGTGTTTCGGCTTTTTTGCCATAAATCTTAATCGATTCAAGTACTCGTTTTACCGTCCAATCTTTTTTCGCCTGAATATAATGAGGCGTCATCAATCGGGCAATACTATCACTTTCGTAGCCCAGTAAATTTAGCGCTTGTTCTCTTTCTTTTTGGTCCAACAAATTGATGATTTCCTTGATGATGCTATCTGGGAAATCCGTCAAAAGAAGCGTTCTATCATCGGGAGCTAATTCGTTAAACAGTTCCTTTGTGGCTTCATCTCCCAAATTCAAAATGAGCTCTTGTTGAATCTCACTGTCAAAATACGGAAACACCTCAGCTTTGGCTTCTCCAGCTAAAAGGAGAAAAGAAAGCACACGGTCTTTACTGCTTTTTTGTGTCAATTGGTCGGCAATATCCGCTGGATGTTTGGAGGTAATGTGATCCATAGTAATACGAGTAAAGTGAAAACTATTTTAAACAAGTACTTTTAATTAGTTATCGTAAGGTATTGATTATGTTACTTTTTGGTGGATTATATTGTAATAGTTATTCCGTCCAAAAAGTGCCTATAGCATACGTTCTAGCTTGTCCGCTAATGATAACGCGATCAGCGCGTAATTCACAATTGAGTTTGCCCAATCTTTCCGAAACTTGAAGGGCATAGAGTTCTTTTTTACCCAATCTTTCTGCCCAAAGCGGAATCAAAGAGCAATGTGCTGAACCAGTTACAGGATCCTCGAGTATTGAAGCTTGTGGTGTAAAAAAGCGAGAGACAAAATCGCTGTTTTTTCCAGGTGCGGTTACAATTACCCCTCCCGTTTCCATATTGATTTGGTCGAATAAATTGCGATCAATTTCAAGATTTTTAATATCCTCTTCGTTTTCAAATACTAATACATAATCTCTTGATTTTAAAACTTCTTTTGGTTTTATATTAAATGAAAGCTTTAAGTTTTCTGGAAGCTGAGATGCGACTGGCATTCTGGAAGGAAAATTCAAAAAATAGTAATCGTCTTGTACTAAAACCGTAAGGTCTCCACTTAAAGTTTCAAAAACAAAGGTAGTTCTCGGATCATGTAAAATTGTTTTCAATGCGTGAACCGTAGCCAAAGTGGCGTGACCACACAGGTCCATTTCGATTTCGGGAGTAAACCAACGCAGATGTATTTTTTCTCCTTTGTCTACAAAAAAAGCGGTTTCGGCAACAGCATTTTCTTGGGTAATTTTTAGTAAAAGCGCATCGGGTAACCACTCTTTTAGGGGTACGACTACAGCTGGATTTCCTCCAAATAAGGTATCTGTAAAAGCATCGATTTGATAAAAGTCTAATTTCATTGAGATAAAAGTTGTGGGATAGTTTTTTATTTTTTTTACCAAAAATAAGGATTTATGTGGTTCTTATGGTTTTTTATTCTTACAGACGGCTGACTTTTTGAGGATGATTTTTTCAATAAAAAAACCTGATGTTTTGACAATCAGGTTTAATTTTCTTTGGGCGGGATAGTTTACAATTGGTACGCTTCTTTTAAAAATGTTTTTAAAGAAGTTGGTTCTTGTCCGATGAACGTTTTTAAACTGCCGTCTACTTCTTCAAAATCATTGTTTTTCATTCCTGCAGCAAATAGTACCGACATAGTAATGATGGATTCTGGAAGTCCAAATCCTTTCAAAGCGTTTTCGAAATCGGCCGAGGAAGGGCTGATGTAGGGTACTTCTTTTCCTGAGAGTTCTGATAAATAACTAGCAATTTCTGAGAATGAATGCGCTTGGCTCCCGGTAAGATGGTACGTTTTATTTTCGTGTCCATTGCTTGCTATAATTTGGGCAATAGCTTTGGCTAAATCGTTTCGGTTTGCAAAAGCTACTTTCCCTTCCCCAGCAGGGAAAAAGACTCCTGTTTCGAGTACATTAGCTCCAATAAACATTGGCACCACATCGGCATACAAACTATTGCGTAAGAAAGTATAAGTTAGTCCGCTTTGCTTAATGTATTCTTCAGTTTCAAAATGATCTCCTAGTAACGGTTTTAAGGGAGAAGTTTCGATATTTTTTATTGCAACTCCAGTGTAAAAAATATGTTGTACTCCAGCAGCTTTTGCGGCATCAATCACATTTTTGTGTTGACCAATTCGATCATTAAAGTCACTTGATGAGATTAAAAGAACGCTGTCGATTCCTTGCATGGCTTCTACTAGACTTGATGGATCTTGATAGTTCCCGATTTTTACGGTTATTCCTTTTTCAGTAAACGGAAGGCCTTTTTCGCTACTTCTTGCGAGTACCGAAAGTTGAGCAATAGGATATTTTGCTGTTAGTTCTGATACAATTTGACTTCCTAATTGGCCTGTGGCTCCAGTAATTAATAGTTGACTCATTTGTTATTGATTTTAAATTTTATACTTACTTTTGTAGAGCAAATATCTTTTAGTTAGTGTAATTATGCAAGAAGGCACTTTTTAGTTCTTAACTAACTTAAAAGTTATTATTATTGAAAGTCAAAGGTTTATGGAAGTAATAAAATTTAAAAAAGAAGATTTTAATTTATTGAATTGTCCTATACGAACGATTTTAGATCGTTTTGGAGATAAATGGTCGGTTTTGGTCTTGTTAATTTTAGGCGAAAAGAAGAAGCTTCGTTTTAATGCCATTAATAAAGAAATAGGAACCGATATTTCGCAAAAAATGCTGACGGTTACCTTACGAACACTAGAAGCCGATGGTTTGGTTCATCGTACCGTTTATCCCGAAGTTCCACCAAGAGTAGAGTATGAAATTACACCGTTGGGAGCGTCTCTAGTTCCTCATATTGAAAGCCTAGCACAATGGGCATCTAGCAATATGGAATCTATTAAAACGTCTCGCGAGCGATTTAAAAAATAGTTAAAACACTATTGTTTTTGGTTTGTAGTTGGCTCTTCAAAATTATCGTAGTAGGTAAAATCTTTGGTAATTAGTCCGTTTTCGATGGCGAAAATGGTGCAAATGGGTAAGGTGAATTTTGTGTTATCTGGAGCTGTTCCTGTAGAAACGAATTCAACTACTATATGATTAGCATCAGAGGGATAAATTTGTACAATCGAGTCGTGAACGTCTGGAAAAATAGCTTCTAGTTCCCCATATTTTTTTGCGATTTGCGCCCTGCTTTGTTCTACTACACCCGTTCCTAAACTCGGATCTTTAAAAGCTGCTTTTTCACTATACATTTTAGCCATTTCTTCCCATTGATGTTTGTTAAATAGCTCGTAATAGCGTTCTACTATTTTTTGATTCTCGTTTGAAGAAGTTGAGGGATTTACGCAAGATAACAACAACAAAAGGACCAAAGTAATACCGTATCTATTTTTCATTTTAAAACGTATTTGATTGTTTTTTAATTGATTATAAAAATAGAAAAAATAAAGCGATTTCTGTATAGAAATCGCTTATGAGTAGGGAAGAGGAGGAATTATTGATTTTGTAAAAATGCTTTCAGTTCCTCGTAAGTTTTGATTTTGGTACTTCTTTTTTCTTTGTTCAAGACACTTTCTATTTGGGACGGAATGGGTAAAGTCACTCCCAATGCTGGTTCGACGATGTCTAAAAACTTGATAGGGTGAGCTGTTTCAAGGAAAATCCCAAGGGCATCGGGATGGTTTTGTAACTCTTTTTTCAATCCTAAATAGCCTACCGCTCCGTGTGGTTCTGCGATGTAGCCTTTTTGCTCTTGGATAGTTTTCATAGCCTCGAGCGTCGCGGCATCGCTAAAGGTGTAGGATGAAAAGTCTTTTTCGAATTGTTTCAAATCATTTTGATACATTTCTTGTATGCGCACAAAATTACTAGGATTACCCACATCCATAGCATTCGAAATCGTGGCAATGGAAGGTTTTGGGTCGTAAACGCCATTCTGTAGGAAACGCGGTACGGTATCGTTGGCATTGGTAGCAGCTACAAAATGTTCGATGGGTAAGCCTAATTTTTTCGCAATGATGCCTGCGCAAATGTTCCCAAAATTTCCACTAGGACACGAAAACACCAATGGTTTTTGATGTTGTTTCAAGGCTTTATAGGCAAAGAAAAAGTAGAACATTTGGGGTAGCCAACGTGCAATATTAATGGAATTCGCAGAAGTTAAATGAACAGCAGCCAATTCAGAGTCCAAAAAAGCTTTTTTAACCATATCTTGACAATCGTCAAAAACACCGTCAACTTCGAGTGCTTTGATGTTCTGTCCCAAAGTCGTCAATTGGCGTTCTTGAATGTCACTCACTTTTCCTGATGGATATAAAATTACCACTTCTACGCCAGTCACGCCCAAAAAACCACTCGCTACGGCGCCTCCTGTATCACCAGAAGTGGCTACCAATACTGTGTTCTTTTTTGAAGGGTCGTTTCGGTTGAAATAAGCGATGCAACGCGACATAAAACGCGCTCCAACATCTTTGAACGCCATCGTTGGGCCGTGAAATAATTCTAACGAATAGATACCTTCTTCAACTTCGATTACCGGGAAATCAAAGCAAAGTGTTTCGGCAATGATTTTGCGTAAAGTGTTAGCTGGAATTTCGTCACCCACAAATTGCTGAATGGCTTGAAATGCAATCTCCTCGTGTGATAGCTTTTCGATGTTTTCAAAAAAGTCAGCCGCTAAAGGTTGAATCGATTCGGGAAAATATAAGCCTTTATCGGAGGCCAGTCCTTGTACCACCGCTTCCTCAAAAGAAACGTTGGGTGCATTATGGTTTAAGCTGTAGTATTTCATTTTTAGTGAATAGTCGCTCTCGACTGCGCTCGAGCTGACAGTAATTAGTGATTAGTAATTAGTCCTTAGTGATTAGTTTTTAGTACTTAGTAATAAATCCTAGGTGATTAGTTTATGGTTTGTTCTTTTGCTTGCATAAAACTGTATCCTCTCTTTTGGGGTTAGGGGGCTATTATACTAACTCCATCTGGATTGATTTTCGACACGTGAATTTCGTAGGGCAAATTTATTTCCTCATAAATTTTACTCATGGCATCGGCTATCTTTTGAGCGTTGGTTTCGCCTTTGCTTAATGCAAAAATAGAAGGGCCAGAACCTGAAATTCCAGAGCCCAAAGCACCGTTTTCGTAAGCGGTTTGTTTGATGGCATCAAAACCAGGAATCAGCATACTGCGAACGGGTTCTATGATTTCGTCATGCAATGAACGCCCTATAAGTTCGTAATCTTGAGTGTACAAACCAGCGACTAAACCACCCACATTCCCCCATTGGGTAATGGCACTTTTTAGGGAAACGGTTTGCTTCAAAACCGAACGCGCATCTGATGTTTTGAGTTCAATTTGTGGATGAACTACAGTGGCGTATAATTCTGTCGGACTATCTATTTTGATAATGTCTAAAGGATTGGAACTTCTCACTAATGTGAAGCCTCCCAAAAGACAAGGCGCTACATTATCAGCATGGGCATTGCCACTGGCTAGTTTTTCGCCTTGCATGGCAAATTGCACCAATTCTTTGCGCGAAAATGGTCGGCCAAGCAATTCATTGATTCCAAAAACGGCTCCGGCTGAACTTGCGGCGCTGCTTCCAATGCCACTTCCAGCTTTAATGTTTTTATAGATTTCGATTTCAAAACCCATTTCTGTTTCAAAAGCTTCTAGTAATGCCAAAGCAGCAACTCCTGCTACATTTTTCTCGGTTTCTAAAGGCAAATCAGCACCTACGATTTTAGTAATTCGAACCCCTTTTTTGGAAGAAGTCCGCACAATCATTTCGTCGCCTGCAGTGGCCAAACACAAGCCCAATACATCAAATCCACAAGAAAGATTAGCGATAGTAGCTGGACAAAATAGTTTTATTTCTTTCATAAGTCAGCCCCTCCCGACCTCCCCAAAAGGGAGGAGTACAGAGGATTTATTAGTTAATATTTATTTTAAGCTTCACTAAATTCCCCCATTTGGGGGCTAGGGGGCTACACATTTCCAATACGAATTACATCGGCAAAAATTCCTGAAGCAGTAACAGCTGCTCCTGCACCAGCACCCTTAATCAATAAAGGTTGGTCTACATAGCGATCGGTGTAGAATAACACAATGTTGTCTTTTCCTTCTAAGTTATAAAACGGATGATCTTTGGCGATGAATTGTAATCCGACATTGGCTTTGCCGTTTTCAAATTGCGCAACAAATTTTAGACGGGATTCTTTTTCGTTAGCTTCTTTTAATAATTGCTCAAAATGGGAGGCGTTTTTAAGAAGAGATTTAAAGAAATCGTCATTGTTATTGGTTTTCATACATTCATCTGGTAAAAAAGAAAGGTTTTCTATATCTTCAATTTCCATTTGATAACCACTTTCTCTAATAAGGATTAAAATCTTTCTTGCTACATCAACTCCACTTAAATCGATTTTTGGGTCAGGTTCTGTAAATCCTTGAACGCCTGCTTCTTTTACAACATCATGAAAAGAATAATTTGGACCGAAATTATTAAAGATGAAATTCAAACTTCCGGATAAAACCGCTTGAATTTTGTGCACCTTGTCTCCTGATGCAATTAGGTTTTTGACTGTGTCAATTATTGGTAAACCTGCACCAACATTTGTTTCGAACAAAAATGGGGCATTGTATTTTCGGGATAAATTTTTAAGGTTTTGGTAGTTGGCATATGCCGATGAACAAGCAATTTTGTTGCAAGTTACTACTGCTACGTTTTGTCTCAAAAATTGTTCATAAAGCTTAGACACACTTTCATTGGCAGTAATGTCTACAAATATGCTGTTACGTAAATTGAGTTCTTTTACTTTACTAATAAAAGCTTCAGGATTTGCAGGTTCACCATTTGCTAAAAGCGATGACCACTCTTTGAGCGACATCCCTTCTTCATCAAAATGCATTTTTTTAGAATTAGAAACAGCTATTACACGCAAATTGATTTTTAGATTTTCTTTTAGGAATTTCTTTTGTTGGTGAATTTGTTCCATAAATTTTTCACCTACATTACCCACGCCCATCACAAATAAGTTGAGTTGTTTGGTGTTTTCTTCAAAGAAGTTTTCGTGTAAAGTATTCAAGGCTTTTTTGACATCTCTTTCATTGATAACCACAGATATATTTCTCTCTGAAGCCCCTTGCGCAATGGCTCGAATATTGACATTGTTTTTTCCAAGTGTACTAAACATACGTCCGCTAAGCCCTTGATGGTTCTTCATATTTTCGCCTACTAAAGCAATAATGCATAGGTTTTTTTCAACGATACAAGGTTCGACTTTGTTTTGAGTAATTTCAATTTCAAACGCTTTGTTGATGACGATTTCTGCATTTTCTGCATCAGAATTCAAAATACCAATACAAATCGAATGTTCTGAAGAAGCTTGTGTGATGAAGATAACATTGATGCTTTCATTCGAAAGCACTTCAAAAAGACGTTTTGAGGAACCCGCTACACCAATCATTCCCGAGCCTTCGAGCGTAATAAGTGTGATGTTATCGATATGACTGATTCCCTTTACAGGTGAGCCATTAGCCGCAATTGTATTCGAAATAAAAGTGCCTTCTGCTTCTGGTTCAAAAGTGTTTTTAATAAGTATTGGAATGTTTTTTCTTAGTACTGGCTGAATAGTAGGCGGATATAAAACTTTAGCTCCAAAATGAGACAACTCCATAGCTTCTTGATAAGAGATAGTAGCAATAGGTTGTGCTTGTTTTACCAATTTAGGATTGGCAGTGTACATTCCGTTTACATCTGTCCAAATTTCCAGTTCTTCAGTTGCTAATGCGCTGGCAAGAATCGCCGCTGAATAATCTGAACCGCCACGGCCTAGAGTAGTAGTAATTCCATCTTCTGTTGCTCCAATGAAACCTGGAAGGAGCACTACTTTAGAATCATTTGTAGCAAAGTAATCCTGTATAAGACGATTGCTTACTTCAAAATTCACGCTTGCTTTTCCAAAAGTTGCGTTGGTTTTAATGAGTTCGCGACTGTCTTTGTAATTGGTGCTTTTTAGGTTTTGTTTCAAAGCTTCGGCTATGATGAATGAAGATAATAATTCACCAAAACTTAAAATGGTATCGGCTGTTCTCGGGGATAATTCACCCAATAAGAAACAACCATCCAACAATGTTTCTAAATGATTAATGATGCGCTTGATGTGACTCAATAAAGCACTTTGTTCACTTACAGGAATTAATTGTTTTAAGGTGTCTAGGTGTTTTTTTTCTATTTCTAGAACAATTTCTCTAAAGTTTTCGTCACTATTAGCAGCTTTATGGGCGGCTAGTTGTAGTAAATCTGTGACTTTGCTCAAGGCGGAAACGACTACTGCTAGTGGTTCTTTTTCTGCTTTTTTAGTTATTATCGCAATTACTAGTCTTATATTATCTGCATTGGCTACTGAAGTTCCGCCAAATTTTAATACTCTCATTGTATGTTTTTGTTTAATTGAATGCTAAAGTTTGCTGCCTCCCAAAAGTCTATTTTCTAAAAAAATAGATGGAATAAAATCGGATGATATGTAATAAAATATACCCCTAAAGGGTAGTAGTGGTTGTAGTAGTAGAAGTGGTAGAAAAAGCAATTGCAACCCCAGTTGGCGTTGTCATTAGTAGTTTATATGTGCTTTTTATACTTCTCATTTTGATTTTTCAAAAGTACAGTTTTTTTGTAAAGATTTAGAACTGTTTAGTCTTTTTACGAATATTTTAAAAATATCGAATCATAATTCATAAAATTACATATAATTTATTTTTACTCAAGAATGATTATGATTTTTACTTTGTTTAATATAGTTATCTTATAGGGTTTTTATTTGTTCTTGTGTGTTTTTAGTTGTTTTAAAGTTCTTTTTTGTAAATGAAGCTCTTGATTAGAAGATAATGTTGAATAATAAAGTAATGGATTGAAGCTACATATTTCGATACTTTTTTAAAGATGTAAAGCAGTTTATTTTTTTAAATTATTTCTATTTTCAGTTGGTTTTTAATGTGAATTTATTCAATTTTGGCGCTTAAACGATTCTTAAAATGGATAATACGCATTATATTTCTACCGAACTCCTTACTTTTGAAGCACTACAAGAGATTATTACCTTTCAAAAGACCATTGCCCTCTCTGAAGAAGCTAAAGTAAATATTCAGAAATGTAGGGATTTCTTGGATAAAAAAATGGCCACTCATAACGAACCTATTTATGGGATTAATACTGGTTTTGGCTCTTTGTGTAATGTCAAGATTTCCAATGAAAATCTATCGAAGTTACAAGAGAATTTGGTTAAATCACATGCTTGTGGCACAGGTGAAGAAGTTCCGACTGCTATTGTTCAATTAATGTTGTTATTGAAGATTCAATCATTAAGCTATGGTCATTCTGGGGTACAATTGCAAACGGTAGAGCGCTTGGTTGATTTTTACAATAATGCAATCTATCCTGTTGTTTATTCATTGGGTTCTCTTGGAGCATCAGGAGATTTGGCTCCTTTAGCACATTTGTCTTTACCTTTGATTGGAGAAGGAGAAGTATATTTTGAAGGAAAAAAAGTGCACTCTAGCAAGGTACTTACAGCTTTTAACTGGGAGCCAATCGTTTTACAATCTAAAGAAGGTTTGGCTTTGTTGAACGGAACACAATTTATGGCGGCTTATGGCGCGCACATTCTTATAAAAGGATACAAGTTATCTTATTTCGCTGATTTGATTGGAGCAATTTCTCTGGAAGCTTTTGATGGACGAATTGAACCTTTTAATGAATTGATACATTATATAAGACCACACAAAGGACAAATTGTAACGGCGCAACGTGTAAATGAATTTTTAGAAGGTAGTCAAATTATTGAACAACCTAAATCGCATGTTCAAGACCCTTATTCCTTTCGTTGTATTCCACAAGTACATGGCGCTTCAAAAGATGCGATGGAATATGTGAAAAAAGTATTCAAGACTGAGATAAATTCTGTTACTGATAACCCAAATATTTTTATAGAAAGTGACCAAATCATATCTGGTGGTAATTTTCATGGACAACCATTAGCATTGGCATTAGATTTTATGGCGATTGCATTGGCTGAGTTGGGAAGTATTTCAGAAAGAAGAACCTATCAATTAATTTCGGGCTTGAGAAATCTTCCAGCCTTTTTGGTTGATAATCCAGGATTGAATTCAGGTTTTATGATTCCACAATACACCGCAGCAAGTATTGCAAGTCAAAACAAGCAATTGGCTACTCCTTCAAGTGTTGATAGTATTGTTTCTAGCAATGGTCAAGAAGACCATGTAAGTATGGGGGCTAATGGAGCTACAAAATGTTTGAAAGTTCTAGATAATTTAGAGCGAATTTTGGCAATTGAATTGATGAATGCTTCACAAGCTATTGAATTCAGAAGACCTTTGCAGTCAAGTGAATTTATAGAAATGTTTTTAGCATCTTATAGACAAGAAGTTCCTTTTGTAAGCGAAGATAGAATATTGCATTACGATATCGAAAAAACTATTTTGTTTCTTGATAGTTTTCATATTGAAAATGATTTGTTAACCTTAAATTAACATCGACTTAAAATAATGAACTAATTTTGCAATTCTAAAATCCTCACAAAATGACGTTAAATAGTGTTTTCCAATTTTTAGTACCAAAGGACAAAAAGTTTTTTCCTTTATTCGAAGAAGCATCAAGCAATTTAATTGAATTAGCAACAAATTTGCATGAAGCAGTAAATTTACCTTTAAAAGAAAGAGAAGTTTTGTTCTTGAAAATTGATGAGTTAGAACAACGTGGCGAAGATATAACTCGTCAAACCAATTTAGAATTAAGTAGAAATTTTATTACCCCATTTGATAGAGAAGATATTCACTCTTTGATTACTTCAATTGATTACGTAGCTGATAATTTACATGGTGCTGCTAGTAGAATGCGTTTGTATCAAGTAGATAAAATCACGAAGTCTATTCGTAAATTAACTGAAATCAATTTAGAAGCTTGTCAGCATATTGATGAAGCTGTAAAGGAATTGAAGAATTTAGAACGAATGAAAACTATTACAACAGCTTGTGCTAAAATTAATAAATTAGAGAACAAGTCGGATAATGTATACAATAAAGCTGTTTTTGAAATTTTTGAAAACGAAACTGATGTGAAAAATATTATTAAATATAAAGAAGTACTTTCTGTATTAGAAACTGCTACGGATAAATGTAAAAGTGTGGCTAGTGTTTTGGAATCAATCACTGTAAAACACTCGTAAATTTATTTATTCCTTATAGAAAATACAATTATGGAATTTACTTTATTAATTATAATTATTGTTTTAGCCTTAATCTTTGATTACATCAACGGTTTTCATGATGCAGCTAATGCAATTGCTACAGTGGTTGCGACAAAGGTACTTTCTCCTTTTCAGGCGGTAGTATGGGCAGCTTTCTTTAACTTTTTAGCCTACTGGGTTTTTGGTTTTGGTGTAGCTGACACAGTTGCAAAGACCGCAAGCACAATGGATATAAATCTGGTGGTTATTTTAGCTGGAGTTATTGCGGCGATTTGTTGGAATTTACTAACTTGGTGGTTAGGGATTCCTTCTAGTTCTTCCCATACTTTGATAGGTGGTTTTGCTGGTGCAGCTATAGCTCACGCAGGTTTTGGTGTGGTTACTTGGTTCAAAGAAGGAAAAGATGGAGGTTTGCCTTCTGGGGTTTTGATTGTTATTGCATTTATTGTTTTAGCCCCTTTGTTGGGAGCTTTGATTTCTTATTTAATTTCAATTTGGTTATTAAATTCTTCTAAGAAAAGTGTTTACCCAAAAATATTTACTTTGGCAATTATGGCAATAACTGTTTGGTTTGTTGAGAAGCAAATGAAATATTATGCTGATATCGAAAAACCTAGATTTGATTCTCATTTTTGGAGTGTAGCTTTTGAAGCACACAATATAAAATGGTTATTAGTTGCTTTTATTATTTTATCAATTAGTTCTTTTTGTTTGATGTTTAGTAGTTTAAACATTCATCAAGCAAATTCGTGGTTGAAAAAGTTTCAATTGCTCTCTTCTGCTGCATTTAGTTTAGGACACGGAGGTAATGATTCTCAAAAAGTAATGGGAATTATTGCAGCAGCAGTAGCAGTATACATTCATACTAGTGGTGTAGCTCAGGAGTCTCTGCCAGAATGGTTGAATGTGATTTTACCTAATGAAGATAAAGGAATAAGCGGTGCTATGCCTTCTTGGATTCCGTTAGCATGTTATTCAGCTATCGCAGCAGGTACATTGAGTGGTGGTTGGAAAATTGTGAAAACAATGGGTTCTAAAATCACTAAAGTATCTTCATTTGAAGGTGTTGCTGCCGAAACAGCTGGTGCATTAACCTTATACTTTACAGAGCATCTTAAAATCCCAGTAAGTACAACGCATACTATTACGGGTTCAATCATTGGTGTTGGATTGACTAAAAGGGTTTCTGCAGTTCGTTGGGGAGTAACCGTTAGTTTGATGTGGGCTTGGGTATTAACAATTCCAATTTCAGCATTGTTAGCGGCAATTACTTATTACATTCTAAGTATCTTTTTGTAGGTAACAAATAATATATAAAAAAGGGCTATGAAGAATTTTTTCTTGATAGCCCTTTTTTTTTTACTGTTTAACGTTCACTATATTTTTTTAACGAATACAGTGCTTTTTCTTGAATTTTCTTCTGAAAAAAACCTGTCCAACCTAATAAAAAACCTTTCCATCCCATTGCTTGTTGCGACCATTTCCATACATTGAAGTTGTCGGTATGTTTGTATATAAGCCCATCTTTGAATTCAAATTCAGCGGTAATATGGTTGACTACTTTTTGGTTAGTTTGTGAAAAAGTGTAATGTGCAACCCATTTTGCTGTGCCATAAGTATCATCTGCTTTTACTTCATTGTACTCAATTTTTATAGCACCTTTGGCTCTTTCTAAAAGCATTTTCCACATCATACTGGCTTGTTCTTCTTTTAAAAGTCCAAAAGCAGGGTCACGAAATTGAATGTCGAGATGATAACATTCTTTCATAGTAAGGGCGTCTCCATTTTGAAAAGCTGTGTAGAATTTATGGATGAGTTGTTCGTTTGGATGCATGATTATGAGTTGATTTTTAATAATAAATTAGGGTCTGGACAATTGGATAAATAAAAAGAAAGCGAACTTATGCTGCATACTCCAGGGTAATCACCTTCTTTATCCTGAATATCTTTTATGATTTGGAAATGCAAATGAGGTGCATAATCGCCATTTACGCTTGCTTTTCCTAATGTGCCTATTTGTTCTCTTTTTTTTACAATTTGTCCCTTATATAGCTTTTGAATGCTTTCTAATGATAGATGACCATATAAAGTGTAGAAATGATGGTCGTCAATTTTATGTTCTAGTATGATTGTAGGACCATAATCTCCTAATTGATTATTGAATTGAAAGCTGTGAACTTTTCCATCTAAAGCTGCTAGAATAGGAGTATCGGCATTTGTCCATAAATCTAAACCAATGTGTATGTTGCGCTCTTCTTGTTCAGTATTGTTGAACACTTGGCTTCTTTTGTATAAATTTCGTGTTTCGTTATATCCGCCATAGGCGACACTAGCTTTATTCTGTTTTAAGTAGTTTTCGATATAATTTTCAAAATCAACAGAAGTAGTTAGGTTATAGTTTGTTAATTCTTGATTGTGAATGGATAAATCTAAGGGAACGTAAGAAGAATAGGGTACGGTTGGAGCAATTACCTTTATTCCTTCGAGTTCTTGTAGTACTTGTTCAAGTGAGGTCATTCCTTTTTTTATTGAATTTTAAAAGTAATAAAAAAAGTATATAACAAAATGTTTATTGTATAAATAAAAATGCCGTTCCTATTCGAAACGGCATTTTTTATAAGTGTTTAGTTTTAGTATAAACTAGGAAATTTAGCAGGATTGCTTTCGTGCATCATGCTGTATACTTTTTCGAAAATATCCTCAGCAGATGGTTTTGAAAAATAATCGCCATCGGTTCCATAAGCAGGTCGATGTGCTTTGGCAGTAAGTGTTTCAGGCTTGCTATCTAAGTATTTGTAACCATCTTGAATCTCAGTAATTTGTTGTAGAATAAAAGCAGAAGCTCCTCCAGGAACATCTTCATCGATAACTAAAAGACGATTCGTTTTAGCTAAACTTTTTACAATATCATGATTCAAGTCAAAAGGAAGTAAGGATTGAACATCGATAACTTCGCAATTGATTCCCACTTCTAAAAGTTCGTTAGCAGCTTGTTGTACTAAACGCAAAGTTGAACCGTAAGATACTAAAGTAATGTCTGTTCCTTCTTTCAGTGTTTCAACAACTCCAATTGGTGTTTTGAATTCACCATAATTAGTTGGTGCTACTTCTTTCAAGCGGTACCCATTTAAACATTCAATCACCAAAGCTGGTTCGTCACATTCTAAGAGTGAGTTGTAAAATCCAGCAGCTTGTGTCATGTTTCTAGGAACCAATACATGCATTCCTCTAACAGCATTGATAATCATTCCCATTGGAGATCCAGAATGCCAAATTCCTTCTAAACGATGACCACGAGTACGAACTATTAACGGTGCTTTTTGTTTTCCAACGGTGCGGTATTGCAATGTAGCTAAGTCATCACTCATGATTTGAATAGCATACAATAAGTAATCTAAGTATTGAATTTCTGCTATAGGACGCAATCCTCTTAATGCCATACCAATCCCTTGACCTAATATGGTAGCTTCGCGAATACCTGTATCGGCAACACGTAATTCTCCATACTTTTCTTGCATACCTTCTAATCCTTGGTTCACATCACCAATTGTACCTGCGTCTTCTCCAAAAATTAAAACTTCAGGGTATTTATTGAAAAGAGCGTCAAAGTTATCGCGTAAAATCATTCTTCCGTCAGTATCAGCAGCTGCATTTTCGTTATACGTTGGCGCTACTTTTTGTACTGATTGAACATTGAACTTAGATTCAGAGTAAAGATTGCTGCTGAATTTTGGTTGCGTTTTATTGATGTACGCTGATATCCATTGTGCTAATTCAGCATGTCCTTTTTGATTAATTAGCAGACGTAAAGATTTTCTAGCGGCAATTAAAATTTCCTTTTTTAATGGGTTTTTAATGGCTTTTAAATCAGTAATATGTTTTGCGATAAAATCTTTATTGATGCTTGAAGGTGCTAATTGTTCTAATAGGGTAATTAGCTCTTTTTGTTCGTTGATTATTGGTTGAATGAAATTATTCCAAGCTTCTTTTTTGGCTTCTAAAACCTCTTTTTTAGCTTCTGCATCAATCACATCTAATTCTTCTGGAGAAGCAATATTAATTGCAATCATCCATAAACGCATTTGACGCAAGCAGTCATATTCTTTTTCCCAAGCCAATCTTTCGCTGTTTTTATAGCGTTCATGAGAGCCTGATGTAGAATGACCTTGAGGTTGTGTAAGTTGTTGTACGTGGATTAAAACAGGAACGTGCTCTTCGCGTGCTAAAGCTGCTGCTTTTTCGTAAGTAGCAATCAATTCTGCATAGTCCCAGCCTTTTACTCTAAAAATTTCGTAACCGTTATTTTTTTCGTCTCTTTGGTACCCTTTTAGAATTTCCGAAATGTTTTCTTTTGTAGTTTGGTATTTGGCGTGTACAGAAATTCCATATTCGTCATCCCAAACACTCATTACCATAGGAACTTGCAGTACTCCAGCAGCATTGATGGTTTCAAAAAACAAACCTTCAGAGGTACTTGCATTACCAATTGTTCCCCAAGCAATTTCGTTTCCATTTTTAGAAAAATTAGAAGCGTTACTTATCTCAGGTATGTTTCTGTATATTTTTGAAGCTTGTGCTAATCCTAACAGTCTTGGCATTTGCCCTGCTGTTGGTGAAATATCGGCACTTGAATTTTTTTGTTGTGTTAGGTTCTTCCAGCTACCATCCTCGTTCAGACTGTGTGTAACAAAATGGCCTCCCATTTGTCTTCCTGCCGACATAGGGTCGTGGTTCAAGTCTGTATGACCGTATAATCCAGCAAAAAATTGAACCGGAGTTAATTCGCCTATAGCCATCATGAAAGTTTGGTCTCTGTAATAACCTGAACGGAAATCTCCGTTTTGAAAAGCCTTAGCCATTGCTAATTGTGGTACTTCCTTACCATCACCAAAAATACCAAACTTAGCTTTCCCGGTAAGTACTTCTTTACGTCCTAAAAGGCTACATTCGCGACTGGTAATGGCTAATTTGTAATCGTTTATAACTTCTGTTTTAAAATCTTCAAAAGTTAAAGTAGTGTTGTGTTGTTCTTTTACCATGGTGTAGTAGATAGTAATTTTATGCAAACTTACTTAAAAACAAGTGATTTTCATAATTCGTTAGATAAAATAAAATTAAATTATTTTCAATCAAAACCGATTTTTAAGGGTTTAAAATTGTTTAATTATTTGTTATTTTGTTAAAATAATAGTAAATTACTATTTTATTGTTGGTTTTTAAGCGTTTTTAAAACCATTTTCTTGTAAAAAGATTGATTAGTTTACTTGGGTCAAATGTAACGACAAAGCGAATTTTTTGATTATAATTTCTTTGAGAAATTTCCCATCCATTGCTTGAACGAACTGGAAAATAGAGTTCAAAATAATCCGTTAATAAATTCAGTCTAACGCCACTATCATAAACAAATTGTGCTTGTGTACCTTTATTTTTAACAAAACCTGCATCACCATACAATTCTATCCAATTCCAAATATTGAAACTTGCATTAAAAGTTGTCAACCACTGATTTGCATACGGCGTGTCGAGTTTTGATTTAAATCCTCCCTCAGCCAAGATAAATTGTCGACTAAAAAATCCGGTACTCTCTGAACGCCCATAATAATTATAATCAAACAAATAATCTGTTGGGCGGTCTAGTGCGTAGCTGAAAAAATCAGTGTTAGTAGAAGTATTATACAAAAAACGCCCAATGAACAATCTTAAATTCAGTTGTCGATTGCCTCGAAACAATTTTCGGTAATCAATCTCTACTGATGTTTTGCCAAATTCTTTTGCCAATTGTAAATCTGTTGAAAAACTCAAATGATTGGTTATTTCAGTTTTTGAATTGATGTATCTGGCATTAAAAACCGAATAGTTTAGCATAGAATTATCCACCACAATCGCGCTTTTCTCTCTATCGACCATAACATGTCGAAATACTAAAAGTTGCTTCCGATTGTCTCTAAAATCCCTGCTTCTAATTTGCATTTGTATCATTGGATTGAGTCGTAGGTAGGTAGCATCAGGAGCATAATGAAAGTAGGATGCTCCAAGCGAATACCTTACATTGTACAACCTACTTTCTCGATAGTTTTCATTCACTACAAAAAATCCAGAACCCGAAAAAGTCTTTGCTTTTAAGGAATACATCGGACTCATATCGAATGTAAATGGCTTGTTTAAAATCGTTTTGTTATGAAAACGTATGCCAGGAGAAAAACCATCATATACATTAAATCCTAATACTGGAGTATACAATACTTGATTGTAATACGGGTCTTCTAGGTCTTTTAGAAATACTAACTTTAAAGGGCGATTATTTGGAAAAAAACCATTCAATTTTCTCCAATTATTTCTTAAGTTAAATTCGGGAACTTCATTGTTTAAGTTCAAAATTATTTTCTCGGCATTTTCTCTTGGGATACTGTAAATAGTATCTGTTTTTTTTGGAATATCAAGCCATTTGCTGAATACTACAGCTCCTTTTTTTGTACCATAAATTGGAACAGGTACAAAAACATTTGTCTTGTTTTTGATAGAAAAACGAATACTGTCTTTTGTTTTGCTTACTAAATCAATTTTAAAATCAAGTAATTTTCTGGAGTTAATGATTGTCTCAAAAAACCAGTCAATGTTTTTTGTTGTATTCGATTTAAGAATGCTTATTAAATCATCGTCATTGGTTTGTTTTCTTTGATTTAAATCATAAAAAGCCAATATGCTTTTAGGTACAGTTGCTTCTTTTAAATAATTATTCAAGTACTTAAAACTCAATCCAGCTCTGTATTTACTTGCAATTTGTTCATTGAATTTTATTGAAGTATGCTTTGGGTCACCTAGTGGTTGGTCTAGATTTTTTCTTGCCATTAGCATATAGAAGTAGCTGTATTGGTCATTAAAATCGAGATTGAATAGATTGTAGCCTTTTAATACTCTTATCTTACTAATGGTTCCAAACATTTTGCTATCAGGATGGTAAGTATCAATATAATTCATCATAGTATAAATTTGGATACCATCATAAATCCAATTGTCCTTTCTGGGGTCTAATCGCAAAGTGTTCTTTAGGTAATTATTCAAAAAAGTTTTCAAAAATTGTAATTCAAAAATAAATTCATTGCTAAATGGGCTCAAAAACGAAGGCAGTTGGTTGAGTCCATAAAATGGATTATGCTCATAATCAGATTGGGCAACAGTAATTTTAGTATGTGGATACAAGCCTATTTCATTTCTTGCAAAATGTACAATTCTATCAATAATAATTGCTTTTTGAATAGGATCAATAGCGTTGTCTTTTAGGTTTGTGTGTATGTCAATAAGGTCACTTTTATAGTTTGTAAAGCTGCTTTTTTCTTCAACAAAAAGACTAAAATCAGTTCTATTATTACCACTCAAAAAATAACTTGTAGCATTACTGTCTGATTCTTTTTTTGTAGCTATCAAGTCCGTAGTCACGGCATAATTTAGAGGAACTTTTAGCGTAACTTCAAAGGAGCTTAATGCGTTCGCAATATCTTCTAAGTTTGCATTACTATTCTTTGTAAAGGCGTGATTCTCATATCGAGCTGGTGACAAAAACCAATTTTTCAGGTTCATTTTTTTGGCAGAATAGCCAATACCGGTAAATCTATCACTTGGTATTTTGGCTAAGTAATTAAGTAGAATTAAGAGGTTTTCGCCTGGAAGTAGTGGTTTTTTTAATTGTATTTCAATGACATCTGGTTTTTTATTCAAACGTTCCCAAGGCAACTCTTGTTGTTCTCTATCGCGAATACTTAAATTAAAAGTCCCGCCTCGTTCTTCTTTTTTAGACAAATGAAAACCGCGATAAAATTCATCAGAAAAACGTTTGCTAAGCGGAGTCGATAGGTCAGAGTAAGCGTGGTTCCAATCGTTCAAAACAATCGTTTTTAAGGTGTCGCCACTATCATTATTAAAATTGATTTCTTGCTCTACATAAAGTGATTTAGTAGTCCAATTTACTGTAGCTTTAAGATTTGTCTGATGTTGCCCTTTTGCAGAAAAAGAGAAGAACAACAGTAACAAAAAAAATAAACAAGTAGATTGGCGCATCAAACAGCTTTTGGATTTAGGGGTAAACTTACATTCAATTAAAATAGAGTTGCTTTTTTTGAAGCAGAAAAAATAGGCTTTTCAGGAAACAACGTCCCGCTATCCGCTATATCTTTGTTTTTTTAAAGAAAAAAAACAAAGGATGCCGCTACTATCGGGGCTAAAGATAAACATTTAGCTTTCTTGGTTTCATTTCAAAACAAAAATCTAACTCTTCCACATAAAAATACATATTCTCCTTGAAACGAACTACTAATTGTAAAAAAAAACTGTCCGACAGGACAGTTTTTCTATTAAAAGTTTGGACTCAAATCATACTTCTTATAAAACTTATCCAACACATCTAGCACTTCATCTTCCGTGTCTACGAGTTTGAATAAGTTCAAATCATCTTCGCTAATGGTATGCTCTCTTTCTACTAACACGCTTTTAATCCAATCAATCAAACCAGACCAAAAGCTAGTTCCTACCAAAATGATTGGGAATTTGCCAATTTTTTTAGTCTGAATCAAAGTAATAGCTTCGAATAATTCATCCATTGTACCAAAACCACCTGGCATTACGATAAATCCTTGTGAATATTTAACAAACATCACTTTGCGCACAAAGAAATAGTCAAAATTCAGGTTCTTATCGTGGTCAATATAAGGGTTGAAATGTTGCTCAAAAGGCAATTCTATATTTAATCCAACCGAAGTTCCGCCACCTAAATGAGCCCCCTTGTTTCCAGCCTCCATAATTCCAGGACCACCACCAGTAATGATTCCATAACCAGCTTTACTGACTTTATATGCAATTTTTTCTGCCAATAAATAATGAGGTGTATCAGGTTTTAGACGAGCCGAACCAAAAATTGTCACACAAGGCCCAATTCGACTCATTGTTTCGTATCCATTAACGAATTCGGACATAATTTTGAAAATCGCCCAGCTATCATTGGTTCGAATTTCATTCCAAGTTTTGCGTTTCAATTTATCTTGAATCACTTTGTCTTCGTCATTATCAAAATCTTCTAATTTCATATGCTTTCAATTTTATTATTTTTTCAACGGATAAAAATCTGTTATTATTATGTTCTTGTTCTTTTCTATGATTGACGGGAATTATACCAATTCTTTTTTCAAAAATTCTCCTGTATAGCTCTTTTTTACTTTAATGATTTCCTCAGGTGTTCCTTTGGCTACAAGCTGTCCGCCACCTTTTCCGCCTTCGGGGCCAATGTCAATGATATAATCGGCGAGTTTAATGACGTCCATATTGTGTTCGATAATCAAAACGGTATTTCCTTTATCCACCAATCGATTAATCACATCCATCAACACCCGAATATCCTCAAAATGCAAGCCTGTAGTAGGTTCATCTAAAATATAGAAAGTATTTCCTGTATCTTTTTTAGACAATTCTCCAGCAAGTTTAATACGTTGTGCTTCACCACCCGAAAGCGTGGTGCTTTGTTGTCCCAAAGTGATATAACCCAAACCAACATCTTGTAAGGTTTTGACTTTTCTATATATTTTTGGAATATTTTCAAAAAACGGTACCGCTTCATCAATCGTCATATCCAACACATCCGAAATCGATTTGCCTTTGTAGCGAATTTCAAGGGTTTCTCTATTAAATCGTTTGCCCTGACAGCTTTCGCATTCTACATACACATCAGGTAAAAAGTTCATTTCGATAGTTCGAACACCAGAACCTTCGCAGGTTTCGCAACGCCCCCCTTTTACATTAAAACTAAAACGTCCCGCTTTGTATCCCCGAATCATACTTTCAGAAGTCATCGTAAACAAGTTACGGATTTCGGTAAAAACTTCAGTATAAGTGGCAGGATTAGAACGAGGTGTTCTTCCAATTGGACTTTGGTCAATATCAATTACTTTGTCAATGTGTTCTAAACCTTCAATCTTTTTATAAGGTTGTGGTTTTTTGACTCCGTTAAAATAATAAGCATTCAAGATAGGGTAGAGGGTCTCGTTGATTAAAGTCGACTTTCCACTTCCCGAAACTCCAGTTACACATATCATTTGCCCTAGCGGAATTTCTATAGAAACATTTTTTAGATTGTTTCCAGTTGCTCCAGTTAATTTAAGGAACTTTCCATTGCCAGTTCGGCGTTTTTCTGGAATGTCGAATTTCATTTTTCCATTCAAATACTGTGCAGTTATAGTATTGGATGCTAAGGTTTCTTGTGGTGTCCCAATGCTAATGATTTCTCCGCCATATTTTCCTGCTTTTGGACCAATATCTATTACATAATCGGCACGTTCAATCATATCTTTGTCGTGCTCAACGACCAAAACCGAGTTGCCAATATCTCGCAATTGCTCTAAAGAATGAATTAATTTCTCATTATCTCTTTGATGTAAACCAATACTCGGTTCGTCTAAAATATAGAGCACACCAACCAATTGCGAGCCAATTTGGGTAGCCAAACGAATACGCTGTGCTTCACCACCCGAAAGTGATTTTGAGCTTCGACTCAACGCCAAATAATTTAAACCAACATTCATCAAAAACGCTAATCTATCTTTAATTTCTTTGATGACTTCTGTTGCAATTCGTTTTTGTTTGTCTGTCAAATGATTTTCTAAATCCAAAAACCAAGTGGTCAATTCTGAAATGTCCATACTGCACAATTCAGAAATGTTCTTTTCGTTTACTCTAAAATAATTAGCTTCTTTTTTAAGTCGAGAGCCCTCGCAAACCGGACAAGCAATTTCATCCATAAATTCTTTAGCCCAACGCTTGATAGCAGTAGAACCACTTTCGTCGTGTTGGTTTTTGATGAAATGTGAAATGCCTTCAAAATCAATTTTGTAGTCTCTCGTAACGCCCAAATCTTTCGATTGAACTGCAAATTTTTCTTTACCACCATTCAAAATCATTTCCATAGCTTCTGCAGGAATTTTTTCGATGGGGTCCGTTATTTTGAAATGGAATTTTTCTCCAATAGTTTCAAGCTGCTTAAAAATCCAAGACGACTTGTATTCTCCAAGCGGAGCAAAACCACCCGCTTTGATGGATAATTTTGGATTGGGAATGATTTTTTTGGTATTGATTTCATTAATAGTTCCTAATCCATTACAGTGTTCGCAAGCTCCTTTTGGTGAGTTGAAAGAAAACAAATTGGGTTCAGGATTTTGATACGAAATCCCAGTAGTGGGACACATTAAATTACGGCTAAAAAAGCGTACCTCATTCGTATCCTGATTCAAAATCATCAATACATTTTCACCGTGATGCATAGCAGTGTTGATACTTTCGGACAAACGTTTTTGTATGTCATCAGAAGTATCAACAACAATTCTATCCACTACAATTTCTATATCGTGTGTTTTGTAACGGTCGAGTTTCATTCCGGGAGTAATGTCTACAATTTCTCCATTTACTCTTACTTTTAGAAAACCTTGTTTGGTAATTTGTTGGAAGAGTTCGGCATAATGTCCTTTTCTCGCTCGAATGATTGGAGCCAAAATATTGATTCTTTTTCCATTAAAATCCTGAATGATTAATTCTTTGATTTGCTCATCAGAGTAGGAAACCATTTTTTCTCCCGTATTATAACTGTAGGCATCAGCACCACGCGCATATAACAAACGCAAGAAATCGTATATTTCGGTAATGGTTCCAACAGTAGAACGCGGACTTTTGCTAGTTGTTTTTTGTTCAATCGAAATTACAGGAGAAAGCCCATCGATTTTATCAACATCAGGACGTTCTAATCCTCCCAAAAATTGTCGGGCATAAGCCGAAAAGGTTTCTACATAACGGCGTTGTCCCTCGGCATAAATGGTGTCAAAAGCCAATGAGGATTTTCCCGAGCCTGAAAGACCAGTAATGACAACCAGTTTTTCTCTAGGAATAGCAATGTCGATGTTTTTTAGGTTGTGAACGCGAGCGCCTTGAACTTCAATGGTATTATTTGTATCTAGCATAATTTTTGCAAAAAAGCAAAGTTACCATTTTGATTGATTCTTTTGATAGAACGGTGGGGAAGAATTGTGATAAAACGGGATATAAAAAAAACGCTAATTGGAGTTAGCGCTTTTTTAGTGAGTTGAATAGTTTTTTGAATTTAGAATGAGTTGTTTTATGTTATTCGCCCATACCTCCTAGTAGTTGAAAGATTCCAACAACCCAAAGTAATGGTTTCCATAGTACTATATAAGCAATAATAGTAAGAATACCGAAAACAGACCAAAACCAAAAACCTCCATCATGCGTAAATATTGGAAACCAATTATTTAGCAACATAAATGTGCTAAATGGTATAGCCACCAATCCAGCCAAAATCCAAACAAGGCATTTTATAAAAAATACGATTATATTTAATAATAATTGAAACAATATAATTTTAAATGTGTTAAGACTTTCGTCAGAAAAAAAAAATAAATTAGTACTTTAGTTTTCTGAATTTGGTGTTGGAATTTCATCTTCTAATGCAGTCATTATACCGGTTACTAATAATGAAAGACCGACACCAATGATGCCTCCAGTTTGCGGGTTTTTACCCAAATGATTGGCAATGGCCATACCAACGGCAGCACCGGAGGTCAAAATGGTACTTAAACTACTAAAGTCCAGATCTGTGTTCTGTTTTTTAAATGGATTGTTCATAATAATTTGTTTTAAAATTAGATCGTAAAAATATAATCTACCACTGCCAATTAGTGTCAGTGTAAAACAATTTAAAAAAAACCAAAATGACATTATTTGTCAGTTTGGGTTTATACTTTTGAATTATGAAAAAAGACAACGAAGAGCAGAAACATCTCAACAATCCACAAGTGTATCACACAAAACAATTAGTTGAAATTCTCAAGAAATCACCTTTTGAGAGTATGGAAA
>ERZ650300.286-NODE-286-length-29348-cov-11.942546_pt1 | contig 29348 bp, 25 predicted proteins | sample MGYA00376236_ERZ650300 | MGnify/ENA primary metagenome ERZ650300 (study PRJEB26733, sample SAMN07839303) | wastewater metagenome | biome: urban; feature: wastewater treatment plant; material: waste water | place: USA: North Carolina | collected 2016-04-28 ...
CACCGTTCCACGTTTTACAATTCGTCCACATTTACATTTATGCCCAAGATACGCTGTATCTCTGCCAATGTCTTATCAATCTCATGATCAAGAGCCTTGCGCTTCTTGAAATAGTCGGCAAGCAGTTCGGCAGGAGGCAAGATTTCTTCATCCTCTTTCGGGAACTTGCACAAGTCGAAGTTGCAATCGGTGGCGATAAGGTCTTCAACCGAATAGCAACGAGATTTCTCGTCACCATCAGCAATAATAATCTCCTTACGGTCGTTCCACCACTCACGGATTGGGTCGCAATGTTCCGACTTCATGGACTTTGTCTTGGAGAAATGCTTGTAACCCTCTGGCATATCCAAACGATAGAACCAGGTTTCTTCTGTCGGGCCAGTATGGTCAAAGAACAAAATGTTGGTCGTAATCGATGTATATGGGGAGAACACACTACCCGGCATACGGATGATGGTATGGACATTGAACGCAGAGAACAGCTTCGTCTTGATTGCTACTTTGGCATTGTCTGTGCCAAACAGGAAGCCATCCGGCAGCACGACGGCGGCGCGGCCTGTGTCGTGCTTGAGCAGATGCATGATCAGCGCCATGAATAGATCGGCGGTTTCGCGGGTTTGATACTTGCGCGGAAAGTTGTTCTCGATGCCATCTTCTTCCATGCCGCCGAAGGGCGGGTTGGTGACGATCACATCGACCCGGTCACGCGGGCCGTAGTCGCGCAGGGGGCGGGAAAGCGTGTTGTCGTGGCGGACGTTGGTTGGTACGTCGATGCCGTGCAGGATCATGTTGGTGGTGCACAGCAGGTGGGGCAGCGGCTTCTTCTCGACGCCGTAGATGGACGCCTGCAGCTGCTGCTCCTGCTCGACGGTCTTCACGTGCCGCTTGCGAACGTATTCGATGGCGCAGGTCAGGAAGCCACCCGTGCCGCAGGCCGGGTCCATGATCTTCTCGCCGAGCTGCGGGGCCACCATATCCACCATGAACTGGGTGACCGGGCGCGGGGTGTAGTACTCACCGGCATTCCCGGCGTTCTGCAGGTCGCGCAGGATCTGCTCGTAGAGGTCGCCAAAGAGGTGGCGGTCCTGCGCCTTGTTGAAGTCCAGGCCCTCGACGATCTTGTTGATCACCTGTCGCATCAGGTGGCCGGACTTCATGTAGTTGTAGGCATCCTCGAAGACGCCGCGGATCACGTAGCCGCGTTTGTCATTCCCTGCCGGCGTCAGGTCCTTGAGGGACGGGAAGAGCTGGTTGTTGATGAAGTCGAGCAGATCCTCGCCGGTCATCCCCTCGGGGTTGGCCGCCCAGTTGCGCCAGCGGAAGGGTTCGGGAATCGGCGAACGGTAGTCGTCGTCGAGCAGTTCGTACTCGGTTTCCTTGTCGTCGTAGATTTTCAGGAAAAACATCCAGACCAGCTGGCCGATGCGCTGCGCGTCGCCATCGACGCCGACATCCTTGCGCATGATGTCCTGGATGGATTTGATGGTGCTGCTGATGGACATAAGGCTTACGGCGCTTCTTGAATTTGGGTTTCCGGATCGTCGCTAGCGAAGTAGCTCTCATCGATCTCGATCAGGGTTTGCGGCTTCTTTTTCACGCCGACGCCGTGTTTCAGCAGCAGCTCGATGACCTTGTTGCCGTCGATCAAGGTAATCGGGGCGGCTCCGGGAAACAGGGCGGCGTCCTTGCATCCTTGGGCAAAGCCGCCTGTCGTGATGATGGTCCCGCGGATGGCGCCGTGGTACGGCAAGGCGCCGCGTAGTTGGTCGAGGACGGGGCGAGTGATGTTTCCCTTGTGGCGCTTGACCTGCACCACCTCTTTGATCTGCGTGATGCCGAACTGGAAGCTGGCCACCACATCCACGCCCTTGTCACCGCTTTGCTTGGTGACAACGACGTCCTCGTAATCCATGGCTTCGAGAAGATCCTTGATCAGCATTTCAAAGCGGTACGGATTCATCTTCTCCAAGCGCCCACGCAATTCCTTGGTTTGAGCGTCGTTGTAATTCTTGATGGCGCCGAGGACTGCGAGATGTGGGCGCTGAACCTCTTCTGGCCCTGTGGGGGCTGCATACGCAATCCCCTTGTCAGTGATGGTGTAAGTGTTGCCTTCACGGGCGACGTATCCGCGCTCGACCAGATTCAGCAGGCGTCGGCGCAACGTGTCCTTGAAGGTCGACACCGTTCCATAGTTCGAGTTTTCAAGAAGGAATTCAGACCATTCATCCAGCAGGTCGCCACGCTTTGCAGGCGAATGTGCTGCAAGAATCGAGAGCAGCTGCGGCAGGCCTTCTTCTTCATCCAGCTTGCGCAAAACCTGTGGGTCGTTCGACAGGAATGCGTTGCCATCTGGCGTGACTTGGTAAACCCCCTGCGCATCGGGGGCAAGAAGCAGGAATGTATTGATGAACAGGTATGAGCCGTAGATGTGTCGAGGATTGACCGTCCCCTGGCTGTCCACCCAAATCTTTCTCGCCAGATCTTTGTGGGCACCTTGCAGCCGCTGGTCGATCCATTCATTCGGCTGACTCCAATCGACGTTGGCTTGCGGCGTTCCGGCCTGATCGAAGAGCGCCTTGATCATGCCCCAAACGCCGTCTTTCGATACTCCGGCGAGAATCTTTGTCAGCAATAGGACTTCGGAATAAAGCGGGAAAAGCGGGGTTCGGACGATGGAATGCTGGGTTTCAGGCATGGTTTTTTGTTGTTCTCAGGCGCTGTAAAGCAGAGATTCAAGTTCAAGGACGGCTTGAAGATACTTCGGCTTCCCGCCAAAAGCACCGACCAGTTCAGGTGCCGTGCCCAGTTTGGAAAACGGATCGAGGGTCAGGATTTTAATATCTTCGATGCTCGCTATGCCGGTGTCGGCGTATTTGTCGAGCAGGGCGTTGAGGACGGCGCGTGCCTGCTCGCCGTATTTCGCGAAGACATCCTTCTTCCTGACCTGCTCGGCGCGCTCCTTGCGGCTGAGTGCCGGTCGGTCGAAGGCGACATGGCAGATCAGGTCGAAGGGGTCGAACACCTTGCCCTGCTTCTTGCCCACATCCTCGGCCAGGGCTTCGAGCAATACCCCCTGTGCTTCGAGCTCTTCGATCAGCGCCTGCTTTTTCTCGGTCTCGGTCCAGCGACGCAGGAAGTCGTCCAATGACGCAAATTCCTTCCGAACCGCCTTGCGGGTGTAGTCCTTGAGCGATTCGGTGATCAGCTTGCCGTCGGGGCCGTAGTACTGGACGCGCTCGGCAACCACATGGACGGACACCTCGGCGCCGACCACGTACTTGATGCGCCCTTCGCCCTCGGGGCCGTCGCCGCCGAAGGGAGGCAGCCCGGTATCGTCACAGCCATCGCCGTCACCGGGAGGGTTCTGTTCTTCATCTTCGGGCTCATCGGGCGGCACTGGCCGATCGTCGCCACCGGGCTCGTAGATCTGTACCGGATCGCCATCGAAGGCCGGATCGGCAAAAAGCTCCGTGGCTTTCTTGAAGTCCATGATGGTGAACCAGAACTTGTCGTAGTCCTCGTTGATGCGGGTGCCACGGCCGATGATCTGCTTGAACTCGGTCATCGACTGGATGTGCTGGTCGAGCACCACCAGCTTGCAGGTCTGCGCGTCGACGCCGGTCGTCATCAACTTGCTGGTGGTGGCGATCACCGGATAGCGGCTTTCCGGGTCGATGAAGTTGTCGAGTTCCATCTTGCCTTCCTGCTCGTCGCCGGTAATCCGCATCACGTACTTGCGGTTTTCCTTGACCCGCTGCGGGTTGAGATTGACCAGGGCCTGACGCATCCTCTCTGCGTGGTCGATGTCGTCGCAGAAAACGATGGTCTTGGCGTAGGGATCGGTGGCGGCCAGATACGCGGTGATCTTGCGGGCGACCAGCTCGGTGCGCTGTTCAAGCACAAGTGTGCGGTCCATGTCCTTCTGGTTGTAGATGCGGTCCTCGATCAGCCTGCCGTTCTTGTCGACTTGCCCCTTGGCCGGCCGCCAGCCCTGCAAGTCCTTGTCGATATCGATGCGGACGACCTTGTAGGGCGCGAGAAAGCCGTCGTCGATGCCCTGCTTCAAGGAGTAGGTATAGATCGGCTCGCCGAAGTAGTGGATGTTGGAAACCTCCTTGGTTTCCTTCGGCGTCGCGGTCAGGCCGATCTGGGTCGCGCCGGAGAAGTAGCCCAGGATTTCACGCCAGGCGGAGTCCTCGGCGGCGCTGCCACGGTGACACTCGTCGATGATGATCAGGTCGAAGAAGTCCGGCGAGAACTGTTTGTAGATGTTCTTCTCTTCCTCGTTGCCGGTGACGGCCTGATACAGCGACAGGTAGATTTCATACGCCTTGTTGGCCTGCCGCTTCTCGATCTTGGTCATGGCCGGACCAAAGGGCTTGAAGTCGTTGCTGCGGGTCTGATCGACGAGAATGTTGCGGTCAGCCAGAAAGAGGATGCGTTTCTTGATCTTCGACTTCCACAGCCGCCAGATGATCTGGAAGGCGGTGTAGGTCTTGCCGGTGCCAGTCGCCATGACCAGCAGGACGCGGTCCTGCCCGCGGGCGACGGCCTCGACGCTGCGGTTGACGGCGGTGATTTGGTAGTAGCGCGGAATCCGGCCAGCGCCGTCGTCGTAGTAAGGCGTTTCGACGGTGGCGACCGCATCGCCCGCCAGCCCTTTCCAAGCGCAGTAGCGTTGCCAGAGCTCGGCAGGCGACGGGAAGTCGGCCAGCGTCAGCTCCGTTTCGGTGGTGGCTGCGTTGCCGGTGCGGTCATGGAACAGGAAGCCGTTGCCGTTGCTGGAGAAAACGAAGGGAATGTCGAGGGTTTCGGCGTAGTCGAGGCCTTGCTGCATGCCCGTGCCCAAGCTATGCGTCTGGTCCTTGGCTTCGATCAGGGCGATTGGCTGGTTGGGCTTGTAGTACAGCACGTAGTCGGCGCGCTTACCCTTGCCCCGGCTATGCAGCTTGCCACGCACGATGATCCGGCCCTTGGTGAAGCCGACTTCCTCGCGGATCTGCGTCTGGAGGTTCCAGCCAGCCGAGAGCAAAGCCGGGGTAATGAATTTGCTGCAGACATCACGCTCAGACAGCTTGGACATAGCCACTCGTTCAGGTTGCAGGACAAAGCGGGAATGATAAGGGTATTAAATGCGCGAAGAGGGTTAAAGCAGGGCTTCCGCTATCTTGATATCGGCATATTTCCACTGAAAACTCTAGAAATCCGGACTCGCGCTTCCCTCCACCAGATCCCTCCCTGCGGAGGAGTCAGCTTCCCCACCCTGCCATCAAGGAGCGCAGGGCAGTGAGCGCTCCAGCGAAGCCGCCGCCGCCGATGTCGGCTCGCCGATGGCTCGCCACTTACAACCGGATACAGATGTCCGGTCATCGAAACGTCGGGGTTTTCGTTAATGACTCATAGTCAAAGAAAATCGGAAACGCAAATGCTCACCACTGCCAACAAAGAATCCACCCAATTCATCAACTCGCTCAAACAAGCGGGGATTGAAATCAGCAACGAGCGCGAAGTCATCGAGCGCCTGGAAGAGGCCCGTGAATGGCACTACGCCTTCACCACGCTGGCCCGCGAAGGCAAAAGGATCGGCATTTGGTTTGCAGCGACGGCCAAGACCCGCTCGAATCAATTGCAAGGTTTGTTTGCCCAATACCGTTTTTCGGGCAATGCCGAGGCCGCTTTCGAATCCTGCCTGTTGCGCGGATGATGGCGTGCCAGGTTGGCCGCAAGCCAACTGGATAACAGCAAGGCCACGCTCTGTTGCGTGGCCTTTCATTTTTTGCCGACCGTCGAGGTCGCAGGGCAAACGGGCGGCGACGCGCGGGATTGCGTATAAAAAGGCGCGGAGGAGCCGCCCTTTACGGCGGCTTACGGCGCGTCGGCAAGCAATGCCTGGATTTCGCCGACGACCCGCCGGTATTCCCCGCGGACCCGCTCGACGAGAAGCGCCGCGTCGTCGAGGCTGGCCTGTCGGCCTTTCGATTCGAGCTGCCCGAGCAACGCCGACAAGGCCAAGGCGCCCACGTTGGCGCTGCTCGACTTGAGCGGGTGGGCGGATCGGTGCAGGGCGCCGGCATCTCCGGCGGAGCAGGCCGCCTCGATCTGCTCCATGAGCTCGCCGGAGCTGTCGAGATAGACCCGCACGAGCCGATGCAGCAGTTTGCCGGACGGGTCCAGCTCCCGGTACTGCGCCAGCACTTCGCTGTCGATGGCCGCCAAGGGCGCGGCGCCGTCGGACGCAGAGGGCGGCTCGACGCATTTGGGAGGCTGCTCAGCCGGCCCGGCCGGCAACCAGCGGCGCAGCGTTTGTTCCAGTTGCGCCGCGGTATAGGGTTTGGCCAGGTAATCGTCCATCCCGACCGCCAGACACAGGTTGCGGTCGTCTTCCATGACATTGGCCGTCAGCGCCACCACCGGCAGGTGTTCGGCACGGCCCGCCTCGCGCTCGCGCAATCTCGCCGTGGCCTGGTAGCCGTCCATCACCGGCATCTGACAATCCATCAAAACCAGATCGAAGGGTTGCGCAGCGGCGAGCGCCAGCGCCTCCTTGCCGTCGTTGGCGACCGCCACGGTCAGCCCGAGCCTTTTCAACATGGCATGGGCCAGCGCCTGATTGACCGGATTGTCCTCCGCCAGCAGCACCCGGCCGCGCAGGTCTCCGGTCGGCGTGGCACGGGCCGTCGCCGCGGGGGCCGACGAGGGAGCGATGCTCAACGCCTGCACCAGCACTTCGCGGAGTTCGGACTGGCGGATCGGTTTGTTCACGTAGCGCAGGATGCCGGCCCGCTCGCGCTCCTCGGCGCTGCCGGCCGCGCAGGTGGAGGTGAGCATGACCAGCCGGGTTCGGGCCAAGGCCGGATCGGCGCGAATGAGCCGGGCCAGTTGCATGCCGTCCATGTACGGCATGTGCATGTCGAGGACCGCCAGTTCGAAGGGCTGACCGCGCATGGCCGCGTCGCGCAGCGCCTCCAGAGCCAGCGCTCCGCTCTCGGCGCAACGCACGGCCATCTGCCAGCCGCCAAGCTGCAACTTGAGGATTTCCAGGTTCGTCCGGTTGTCGTCCACCACCAGTACCCGCAAGCCCTTGAAGCGGAGCACGGAAACGGGAGACGGCGCAGCTACGCCGGCACGGGGCAACTGCAGCTCCACCCGGAAACGGGAGCCTTTGCCCGGTTCGCTGTCCGCCTCGATGCTGCCGCCCATCAGCGTCACCAGGCGCTTGCAGATCGCCAGCCCCAGCCCGGTGCCGCCGAACTCGCGGGTGGTAGAACCGTCGGCCTGGGAAAACTGCTCGAACACCCTGCCCAACGCCTCGGGCGCAATGCCCACGCCGGTGTCCTCCACACAGAGCGAGACACGGCAACGGTCGCCTTCCGGCGCCACGCGGGCACGCACAATCACTTCGCCCTGGCGGGTGAATTTGATCGCGTTATTGATGAGATTGACCAGCACCTGACGCAGCCGGTAGGCGTCGCCGCGCACCCCCAGCGGCAGGCCGGGCGGCAAAAGTTGGCTGGCCAGTTCCAGCCCCTTTTCGTCGGCCGAATGGGCAAACATGGCGACGGCGTCCTCGACGAGCTCTCCCAGATCGAAGTCGATGGACTCCAGCTCCATGTAGCCCGACTCGATCTTCGAAAAATCCAGGATGTCGTTGATGATCCCGAGCAGGTGCTGGCCGGAATGCAGGACCAGTTCGGCATAGTGCCGCTGGGTGTCATCCAGGCGGGTGTCGAGGAGCAACTCGGTCATCCCCAGCACGCCGTTCATGGGCGTGCGGATCTCGTGGCTCATCGTCGCGAGAAAGCGGCTCTTGGCCTGACTGGCCGCTTCGGCCTGCTCCTTGGCCTGGCGTAACTCATCGGTGCGGACGCGCACTTCCTCTTCCAGACGTAACTGGTGCTCGCGCAGCCCGGCCTCGGCCTTGTACAGCGCCGCCAGCGGCAGACGCCGACCCGGCCCCCAGATCACCCAGGCCGCGCTGCCGCTGACGAAGGCGATAAGAACCCCGACGAGGATCGCGTTCAGTCGGGAAACGCCGATCGCGATCACGCCGACCGGCTGTCCGAAGGCATATACCGGCCGGCTCCGCGACTCGAAATGCCAAGTCGGCTGAGGTCCGGTCTGAAAGACCAGCCCGTTGTCCTTGCCCGTCAGACGAAAGAAATGGCCGGACAGCACCTGAGGTTCGAGCAGCGCCTGCAAGCGGCTCGAATTGTCCTCCCAGAAATCCGGCTGCTGCTGGATGAACTGCTCGATGACCCGTGCCTGGAACAGAAGATCGGTGTCGAGTTCCTGGGCGGATTCGACATAGACGTACCAAGCATAAAAGCCCGTCGGCACCACCGCCAGCAGCAGGGCCAGTGCCGCAGCCAGCCGAGTGATCACGCGGGAGAGCCGCCGATGGACGAATTCGGTCATTCTTCGAGCGGCAGGTAGTCGTAGCGCAGCAGTACGGCGCGGGCTTTCTCGCTGCGCAGGAAGGCTGCGAATTTCTTGGCCAGCGGGGTCGGCTGGCGCGACAGGACAACGGTCATGTCCTTGCGCCAGACATAGCGGCCGTTCTGGAGATTCGCAAGGCTGGGCGTCACCCCATCGATGGCAAACAGCGTCAGCTGCGAACCCATCCCGCGCAACAAACCCAGCGTGGTGGGGCCGAAGGAGCCGGGCGTGCGGGTCAGCAGGGTCAGGGTTTCCAGATCGTCCTGCCCCATCGCCATGCCCGGACGCCGCGCCGCCACATCCACCGCCGCGGCCATTGCCGGCGACATCGCTCTCAGCACTTCGGTATCGCTTTCGAAACTGGCCCGCAGAACGAGACGAATCGGTGCGCCGTTGTCCCACACGGCCCGCGTACCCGCATAGACGCCGGCCAGCTCATCGCGGGTGAAGCCATCCTGCTTTTGTCCCCCTGCCGAAGCCAACACAAAGGGCGTGGTGGCCAGCTTGAAACTCGGCCCCACCCGCGCCTCCTCATCGGGCTTGAGCGGACGACCGGCAAAGGCCAGATCGAGGCGTCCGCCGGCCAAGGCCTTCAAGGCGCCGCCCGACCCCAGCGGCGGACTGGGCTGCTCCAGTTCGACGCCCGGCACCTGTTTGCGGAAGGCTTCGAACAAATTGGCGACGAGAGGGGCCGACGAGCCGGTTCCGCCCACCTTCAGAATCTCGGCCCGGGCGAGCTGCAGCGGCCCTGCGATCAAACAGGACAGCAGCACCAGACGAGAACAGGACCAGGACTTCACGGAAAGCTCCTCGGAGAAAGGTCGGCGGGCAAGCGAGGCCATTCACCGGTTTAAGTAGCGACGGAATCTCGCCTATTAGCGGCGGAACGCCCGCTGACTTGAACCGCGCCGCGCCTCCGGCTCCGCAAAAATGCCCCGCTGTGTGCCTTGCAGCACGCCCTTGGCCGTTTTCTGGGATCATTCCGGCCAGCGCTGCCGAGATGCATGCAGGCGGCGGATAGACCCCGAATTGCCATCCAGGAGCCCTCTCCCATGTCTGCCCTCTTCTCGCCCTATTCCCTCGGCGACCTCGCCCTGCCCAACCGCATCGTGATTGCCCCGATGTGCCAGTACTCGGCCGACGCCGAAGGCCGGGCCACCGACTGGCACACGATCCATCTGGGCCAACTGGCCCTGTCCGGCGCCGGCCTGCTGATTCTCGAAGCGACCGCGGTGGAGCCGCAGGGGCGTATTTCGCCAGCCGACCTCGGGCTATGGTCGGAGGCCAACGAAGCGGCCCTCGGCCGCGTGCTCGATAGCGTGCGCAAGTATTCGTCGATGCCGCTGGCCGTCCAGCTCGCCCACGCCGGGCGCAAGGCGTCGAGCGCCGCTCCGTGGGACGGCGGACAGCTACTCCCGCCCGCCGCAGGCGGCTGGCCGACCGTCGCCCCGTCGTCCCTGCCCTACCTGCCCAGCGAGCCGGCGCCCCAGGCGCTCGATGCAGCCGGGCTCGCGCGCATCCGCGACGCCTTCGCCGATGCCGCCCGCCGCGCTGCCCGCATCGGTCTGGATTGCATCGAACTGCACGGCGCTCACGGCTACCTGTTGCACCAGTTTCTCTCGCCGCTCACCAATGCCCGCAATGACGCCTATGGCGGCAATCTCGAAAACCGCCTGCGCTTTCCGCTCGAAGTCTTCGACGCCGTGCGCGCCGCCTTCCCGGCCGGCAAGCCGGTGGGCATGCGGGTCTCCGCCACCGATTGGGTGGAAGGCGGCTGGGAGCTGGAGCAGACGCTCGCCCTCGCCCATGCACTCAAGGCGCGGGGCTGCGACTTCATCCACGTTTCCAGCGGCGGCCTGTCGCCGCTGCAGAAGATCGAACTGGCGCCGGGCTACCAAGTGCCCCTCGCCGCGCGCATCCGTGCCGAAAGCGGCCTGCCGACCGTGGCCGTAGGCCTCATCACCGAAGCCGAACACGCGGAGGAGATCGTCGCCAAAGGACAGGCCGACCTCGTCGGCATCGCCCGTGCGATGCTCTACGACCCGCGCTGGCCGTGGCACGCCGCCGCCAAACTGGGCGCCCAGGTGGCAGCCCCGCGCCAATACTGGCGCAGCCAGCCGCGCGGGCTGGCCGACCTGTTCAAGAACGCACGCATCGGGATGAGATGAATCCGCCGTCGGCGGGGTGAAGGGCGTCGTGCCTCTCGCCCCCCGGACGCGGCGTCAGCCGCCCACGCCCGCCGCCTCCCGGCGATAACGCAGGACGGTTTTGACCAGCAGTTCCGGATCGATGGGCTTGGCAAGGCGATCGACCATACCCGACGCGAGACACGCGACACGTTCCTCGTCGAGGGCATGGGCGGTCTGCCCGATGACCGGCAGCCCAGGCGCCAGCGTGCGCAACAGGCGAGTCGCCTCATGGCCGTCCATCACCGGCATCTGCACATCCATCAGCACCAGATCGAAGGCATCCGCCCCCCGCCGCTGCACGCACTCCACCGCCTCGCGACCGTTGCCGACCAAGGTCACCTCGGCGCCCTCGCTGCTCAGATTGTCTTCCAGCACCATCTGGTTCACCTCGTTGTCCTCGGCCACCAGCACGCGCAACCCGGCCAGACGCGCGCCCGACTCGCCTTCTGCGCCGACCGCCACGGCCAGTTCGGGCGTCAGACGGTCGACCGGCACGCAGGGCAGACGCACTTCGAAGGTGCTGCCCTCGCCCAACCGGCTCTCGGCGTGCAGGCTGCCGCCCATCAGACCGACGATCCGGTGGGTGATCGTCAGGCCCAGGCCGGTGCCGCCAAACCTGCGGGTGGTGGAATTGTCGGCCTGCTCGAAGGGCGCAAAGACCTTATCGATCTGATCCAGACTCATGCCGATGCCGGTGTCGGCCACCCGAAACACCAGCTCGCCGTTCTCGGCGCCGGCGTAGAGCGTCACGCTGCCGCACTCGGTGAACTTGATGGCGTTGGACAGCAGATTGACGAGAATCTGGCCGATACGCAGCGGATCGCTGACGCAGGCCGTCGGCAAGGAGGGCGCGCGCTGCAGGCGTAGCGTGAGCCCCTTTTCCACGGCACGTTCGTCCATCAGCACCAGAATGTCGCCGATGAGCTTGCCGAGTTCGACCGGAATCGCCTCGATGCCGAGCTTGCCCGCCTCGATCTTCGAAAAATCGAGGATGTCGTTGATGATGCCCAGCAGCAGCTGTCCCGACGACAGGATGCGTCCGAAAAGCACCTGGGTGCTGTCCCGCCCGACGCTTTCCCGATAACCCATGCGCGCCAGACCGAGCACGCCGTTGAGCGGAGTGCGGATCTCATGGCTCATGTTGGCGAGGAATTCGCTCTTCGCGCGGGACAGACGTTCGGCCTCGGCGCGGGCCACCTGCAGATCGGCGGTACGCGCGGCCACAATCTCCTCCAGACTGTCCCGATAGCGGGCGAGCTCCCGGTCCTTCTGCACCCGCTCGGTGATGTCCTGAAGGATCGAGATACCACCGACGATTTCGCCGGACGCATCGCGCAGCGGCGCGCAGTTCACCGCCACGTTCAGATCCGTGCCGGCGTAGGTTGTGCGATACGGCCCTTCGTATTCGCCCAGACCGCCGGTCAGCGCCTTTTCCATGGCCGGCACCATGGACTGATCCTTCAGCGTTCGGCAGTCGAGGGTCAGCATGTAGCGGTGGGGCACTTCCATGATGCGGGCGAACTGCAGGTTGCAGTAACTGACCTTCAGATTCTTGTCGTAGTGCAGGATGCCGACCGGCGAATACTGAAGCAGCAAGCGGTAGCGCTCCTCGCTCTCGCTCATGGCGAGCTCGGCCAGCTTGCGGTCGGTCACGTCCGTCGGCACCCCTTCCCACATCACCGAGCCGTCTTCGAGCACGGTCGAGCGGGCCTGCACGGCCAGCCAACGCACCGCACCGTCGACGCAGACCCGCCCTTCCCAGGAAAACGAGCCCTGACCGCCGGCCGAACACAGGTTCATGCGCTCGACATCGACCCGGTCGTCTGCGTGAATCTTGTCAAATACCGCCGTGCTGTCGGCCAGCACAAGCGCCTCCGACAAGCCGAACTGTTCGCAGAAGCGCGGGCTGGCGTAAGCGAAGTGCGCCTTGCCGGCCTGCCAGTGAAACTTGAAAATGCCGACGGGAATACGCGCCACCAGCCTCTCGTATTCGCCAAGGGCATGCTGCAGCGAAGCAGCGACGCCTTTGTACTCGGTGACATCCTGCACGGCGCCGTGGGCGCTCAGCGGCTGCCCCGCGAAGTCCCGCACCAACTGACCGACGCCGCGTACCCAGCGGATTGTTCCGTCGCGGCGCACGATACGGTAGGTCTGGTCGAAAACCCGCCCTTCCTTCAGTAAGTCGTTTTGCAGCAGCGAAACCACCTCACGGTCATCCGGATGCACCACGCCGGCCCACTCCTCGGGGCCGAAAGGCTCATCCGGCTGCAGTCCGAAGACTTCGCGCAAGGGGGACGAAATCTCCGTGGTGCCTTTGACGAGATCGACCACGTAGACACCCAGCTTGCCAACCTGCTCGGCGGCGGCCAGCGCCCGATCCCGGTTGGTGAGTTCGGCGAGGGTCGCCGAGAGGTGCGCATTGCTGTCGCCGACACGGGAAGCTTCCTCCTGCTGGCGCCGGTAAAAAAGGCCGATGGCCAGCGCGGAGCCGACCGAGACGCATAGAAAGAACCCCAGCACCACGGCGGTTTCCAGAGCCTCGGTACGCCACTGGGCAAAAGCGTCGGCACTGCCCATCCCGATGAAGAGCAGGAAGGGCAGGCCCGCCACGCGGCGCACGGCGAGAAAGCGATCGACTCGATCCGGGGTTTCGGCCGTGCGGTAGGCCAACTCGGTCCGGCCCTCGCCCAGCCTGGCACGCAACTCCGGCGAGGCCCACACACGGCCGACTCCGCCGGCCGGTCCGTTGAGCACGGGATGGCTGCTGATCAGGCTGAAATCGAGGTAGCGCAGCACGGCACAGCCGCTCGCCCCGAACTGGGGGCCGGACAACAAGCGATCGAAATAATCGACGGGCACCACCGCCGATACCACGCCGCCAAAGGAGCCGTCCGGACGATTGAAGCGGCGCGCAAAGGGGATGATCCACCTTCCGCTGACCCGCCCGACCAGGGGTCGGGAGACGATCAGCCCCGCCTCGGGATTGTTGCGCAAGGTAATGAAATAATCCCGCTCGGCAATGCCGAAGAGGCCCTGGTGCTTCGGGCCGCTGGTCCACCGCGGACGGCCCTCGGCATCATAGACGCGGATGCCTTCCGTCTCGGGCAGCCAGCCCTTGAAGCGTGCCAGCATGTCGACGATCTCGTCGTCCTTCAGATAGGCGTCGCCTTCACTCTCCTCCCGCTCAAGTTCGTCGACCAGCGCCAACAGCGCCACATCGATGGTGCGGGCACTGCTCGCCAGACTCTGATCGAGCATCCGGGCGAGGTTACGGGTGCTCTGGTAGGCGGCCTCCTCGGCCCGCTCGCGACTGTCGCTCAGGATCAAGCCCCCGAGCACGATCGCCGCCAGATTGCTGAGCACCACAGCCACGATCAGCAGCGCAGCAAAGCTACGCCGGCGCGGTGCCGCAGACGCGCCGCCGACGGCGGCGGGAGCAGGTGAAGGGTTCATGGTACGGGGCTGAACAAAAACAATAAAAGGCCGGCAACTCGGGAAGATCCGATCTTGCTTAACGGCCAAGACCATCAAGTCTGTAGCGCAGCCCGGAAAGGACTTGCAACGGCGGAGAGCGCCTCAGGCCGCCCCCACCATCGCTGCGGCCTTCACCCATGCATCGAACTCGTCCGCCGTCACATAGCCCAGGGCCAGCGCCGCCTCCCGCAGGGAACTGCCTTGCTGGAGAGCCTGCTTGGCGATTTCGGCTGCGCGATCGTAGCCAATGCGAGGGCTGAGCGCCGTGACCAGCATCAGGGAACGTTCGACCAGTTCGGCGAGGCGAGGCCGGTTCACATCGATGCCTCGCGCGCAGTGAACGTCGAAACTCGTCATGCCGTCCGCCAGCAGACGCACGCTGGAAAGAAAGTTATGGGCGATCAGCGGCTTGAAAACGTTCAGTTCGAAATTGCCCGACGCCCCGCCGACGGTGATCGCCACGTCATTGCCGAACACCTGACAGCACAACATGATCAGCGCCTCGCACTGGGTCGGGTTGACCTTGCCGGGCATGATCGAGCTGCCCGGCTCGTTCTCGGGGATATGCAGTTCGCCAAGCCCCGAGCGCGGTCCGGAGGCCAGCCAGCGCACATCGTTGGCGATCTTCATCAGCGCCGTGGCGAGGGTTTTGAGCGCACCGTGGGCGCCCACCAGCGCGTCGTGGGCCGCCAAGGCCGCAAACTTGTTGGGGGCGCTGCGAAAGGGCTGACCGCAGCGCCCGGCCAGCTCCGCCGCCACCCGCTCGCCGAAGCCCGGCGGCGCATTGATCCCGGTGCCCACCGCCGTGCCGCCGACGGCCAGATCGGACAAGGCCGGCAGGGTGGCGACGATGGCCCGTTCGGCGTAATCGAGCTGGGCCACCCAGCCCGACATCTCCTGCCCGACGGTCAGCGGCGTCGCATCCTGGAGATGGGTGCGGCCGATCTTCACCACGTCGGAGAATTCCACCGCCTTCGCCGCCAGCGTCGCGCCCAAGGCCTGCAGCGCCGGCAGCAGCGTCTCTTTGAGGCTTCCCACCGCCGCCACGTACATCGCCGTAGGAAAAACGTCGTTGGACGACTGGCCCAGGTTCACGTGGTCGTTGGGATGCACCCGCCGCGCCATGCCTCGCTCGCCGCCGAGCAGTTCCGAAGCACGGTTGGCGAGCACCTCGTTCATGTTCATGTTGGTCTGGGTGCCCGAGCCGGTCTGCCAGACCGAAAGCGGAAAGGCATCCGGGTGGCGGCCCTCCAGCACCTCGTCGGCCGCGGCGATGATCGCCCCGGCAATATCGCCGGGAAGCAGCCCGAGTTCGCCATTTACATGCGCGCAGGCCCGTTTTACCTTGGCCAGCGCCTTCAGCAGATCGGCCGGCATGCGCTCGGTGGAGATGGCAAAGTGCTGCAAGGAGCGCGCCGTCTGGGCGCCCCACAGCACGTCCGCCGGCACTTCGATGGTTCCGAAGGAATCTCTTTCGGTTCGGGTGGGTGATGTCATCGCGGACTCCTCGGGCGGCGCCCCCTGCAGCACCGCGGGAGGCTGCCTTGAGTCTAGTCCGTCCGCATGCAACGCGCTCGACCGCGAGCATGGCGACGGAATCGCGAGCCGGGCCTACCTCCGTGCGGAAATCGGCGCGCTCAGGATCACCTGACGCTGCAAGGCCACCAGACGCTCGACAATGCTGCGCCAAGCCAGACCTTCGACCCGCCCGCGGCCGGCCAGACGCTGGTCGGCGCGCAGTTCGGGCGATTCGGCGAGGGTCACCGCACCGGCGACAAAGGCGCTCTCGTCGCCGGGCTCGGCCAGCCAGCCATGCACCGCGTGCTCCACCAGTTCGTGGGCGGCGGCATCCCGATACGCCACCACCGGCAGGCCGCTGGCCAGTGCCTCGGCAACCACGTTGCCGTAGGTTTCGGTGAGGCTGGGAAACAGGAACAGATCGCCGCAGGCATAGTGTTCGGCAAGCAGCGCACCGCTTTGCGGACCGGCAAAGATCGCCCGCGGCTGACGCGCCCGCAGCCCCGCTTCGGCCGGGCCGCTGCCCACCAGCACCAGACGCGCCCGCGGCTGGCGGGCGTGGATCGCCGCGAAGGCCTTCTCGAGCAAAGCCAGATTTTTTTCGGGCGAAATCCGTCCGACGTACATCACCGCCAGATCGTCCGGCGCCAAACCCCACTGGCGACGCAAGGTTTCGCTGCGCCGCGCCGGATCGAAGAGCGCCGTATCGACGCCGCGGGACACCACGTCCACCCGCGGAATGCCCTGGGCGGCCAGCTCGCGGCACAACGCGCGAGTCGGCACCAGGGTCAGATCGGCACGGTTATGGAACTTGCGCAGATAGGCGGCAATCGGCTTGGTCAGCCAGCCGACGCCGTAATGGCCGGTGTAGCGGTGGAAATTGGTGTGGAACTCGCTGATCACCGGCAGCTTGAGCTTGCGCGCCGCGGTGAGCGCCGACCAGCCGAGCGGCCCTTCGGTCACCACCTGCACCACATCCGGCCGTTGCAGCGACCAGCGCCTGAGCAGCACCTTCTGCGCCGGCAGGCCGAGTTGCAGATTGGCATATTTGGGAATCGGAATGCCGCGGGCAAGCATCTCCTCCACGCCATCGCCGCCGCCGAGGATGCCGCCGCCCTCGTGGCCCTGGCGCGGACGGACCAGATCCACCCGGTGCCCGGCCGCCGCCAGCCCCTCGACGATGCGCCCGGTGCTCATCGCCACCCCGTTGATTTCAGGCGGATAGGTTTCGGTCACCACGGCCACCCGAAGGGGTGTCAGCGGGCTGACGATTTCCTGGCAAACGAGTCCGGCACGGTCCATCCCGCCAGTGTTGCCGGGCGATGCTGCAAGGGTGTTACGGCCCGGTGATGGCTGGGTGACGGGTCGCGGCCGATCGACCGCCCGGACTCAATTTTTCCCGCGACGGTTTCCCGCCCCGCATCGGCCTATAGTGAAGACGCGCCCCGCGTTCGCGGGATGCCTATTCAGGAGTATCGCCATGAGCAAGTCACAACAAAGCAACAAACAGGCAAAGAAGCAACCCGTACTCAACCCCAAGGAAAAGAAGGCCGCCAAGCAGGCCAAGAAACACGCCCAGGACGTGGTGCCCTTCATCACCCGCTAAGCCGTCGGAACGCATCCGAACACCCCTGAAAGGTGGCGGGGAGGGACTGAAACGCCCACAAAAACGGCTATCATTCGCCCCCTCATGCGTATCGAACACCTCCGCCAGCGCCTCGCCGATCTGGGCGCAAAACCCGTGCACATCCAGCGCATCCTGCGCGCCTGGACCCACGCCCAGCCCCTCGATGCGGGACCCGCGCGACGCGGGCCGATGCTCCCCCAACCCGTGCTCGACGCCCTGCCGGCCATCGCTGCCGACCTCGCCGGGCTCACCCGGCTGCGCTCCGCACACCCCGCCGACGACGGCTCCGCCCGCCTGCTGGTCGAGCTGCCGGACGGCCAGACCATCGAAAGCGTGCTCTTGCCCCGCGACGGCCTGTGCGTCTCCAGCCAGGTCGGCTGCGCGGTGGGCTGCGTGTTCTGCATGACGGGGCGCGACGGCCTGCTGCGTCAGGTGGGCAGCGCCGAGATCGTCGCCCAGGTCGTGCTGGCCCGGCGCCAGCGTGCCGTGAAGAAGGTGGTGTTCATGGGCATGGGCGAGCCGGCCCACAACCTCGACAACGTCGTCGAGGCGATCCAGCTCCTCGGCGGCGAAGGCGGCATCGGCCACAAGAATCTGGTGTTTTCGACGGTGGGCGACCACCGCGTCTTCGAGCGCCTTCCCACCCTCGCGGTCAAGCCGGCACTGGCCCTGTCGCTCCACACCAGCCGGGCCGACCTGCGCGCCGAACTGCTGCCCAAAGCGCCGCGCATCGCGCCCCACGAACTCGTCGAACTCGGCGAAACCTACGCCCGCCGCACCGGCTACCCGATCCAATATCAATGGACGCTGATCGACGGCGTCAACGACACGCCCGAAGAACTCGACGGCATCGTCCGGCTGCTCACCGGCAAGTACGCGATCATGAACATGATCCCGTACAACACCATCCCCGACCTGCCCTTCCGCCGCCCGGCCTGGGACAAGGCCGCCGACATCGCCCGCCAGCTCCACCGCCGCGGCATCCTCACCAAGCTGCGCAACTCGGCCGGGCAGGATGTGGAAGGCGGCTGCGGGCAGTTAAGGGCGCGGGTGCTGGGAGAGAAGCCCGTCAACTTTGCACCTCCCAGAACAAACAAGTAAGGAAACGGGAACCCAAAAAGACATGCCAAATCCCGAGCATCTCTCCCTACTTAAAACGTCCAGTCAGCGCTGGAACACATGGCGCAAAGAAAACCCCAACATCAGGCCAGACCTCCGTGGGTTAGATTTCCGTCAAATTCGCACTTCATGCATCAACATAGTCTTTGGCGCCACCCATGACCACACATTTGATGACTACGACTTTCGGGACACAAACCTGTCGAAGTCGTTCATCAAAGCTAATGCAATCAGCAGAATGAAGCTATCGGGCGCCGATCTTTCCCAATGTGACCTCTCCAGTCACGACTTGTCAGGAATGGATCTATCTAAGACAAATCTATATCGATCCAACCTATCAAAAACCATCCTTAACGGAGCCGATCTTTCAAACGCAAATCTAACAGAGACAGATTTACGATTTGCGGTACTCACTGATTCAGATCTATCAGGGGCAAGATTAAGCTCATCGCTCGTCTATGGGATTTCAACTTGGAACACAAACCTATTTAACGCAACCCAAGAGAATCTGATAATAACCCCGGAAGGCTCGGCGCCGATTGCTGTCGACAACCTCAAATTGGCTCAGTTCATATATCTTCTTTTAAACAACAGAGACATAAGAGACGTAATCGAAACCGTAACATCAAAAGCCGTTCTCCTTCTCGGAAGATTCGAAGCTAGGCGCAAAACGGTGCTTGACCAATTGCGAACCTCCCTTCGAGCCCAAGGCCTTGCACCAATTTTATTTGATTTTGAAAAACCCAGCTCCCGAGACCTGACGGAAACAATTGTAATTCTTGCCGGACTATCAAGGTTCGTGATCGCTGACATTTCCGACCCAGCATCGGTTCCGCAGGAGCTGACAGTCATTAGTCAGCAATTACCGTCAGCAACAATCCAACCAGTCATTGAAAAAGGGCAAACACCCTACAGCCTGTTCGAAGACTTAAGTAGGAGAGCCCCGGCCACCTTCATGCCTATCATCGAATACCCACCAGATTTGGCATTCAATGAATCGCTTGCTTTCGATCTAATCGAAACCATCGTCCGAAAAGTATCAGGATAAAGAATGCGTGAAGTTGCATCAGGCGGCGTCGCCTGTATTAGCCCTCCAGCAACACCCTCTTCAAACTCTCCGGCACGTTGGTGAGCACCAGGGTGTTGCTGGTCTTGTCGTACTGGACGCTGCCGGAGCGCAGGCCGCTGCGGTCGAATTCCAGTTTCCAGTCTTCGGCGCTGGCCTTGAAGCGGATCAGCGGACGCAGGGCGCGCTTGTCGGGCACGAAACCGCTGGCCAGATCGAGGGCTTCGTCCTTGAGGGTGTCGGCGAGCTTTTGCGGCGCGTCGGGAAACACCTGACTGGCGACTTCGGCCAGATCGAGCGCGGCGCCGCTCTCGTTCATCTGTTCGAGAATCAGGTGGGCGCGCTCCATCAGTTCGTCGCGGGCGGGCGCTTCGAGTTGCTGGGTTTCGGCGAAATGGGTGAGGGTTTCGACCAGCTTCTTGGTTTCCTTGAGGGCGATGACCACGTCGGTGCAACCGAGAAAACGCTTGAACCAGCCGGCCACGTCGCCGCGCCCCTTGAGGAAGGCGATGTAGCGCTCGGCGCCGGCCTGCCAGGCACTGAGGTCGATGCGCCCGGCCACCTGCAGGCCGGCAAAATCCAGGTGCGGGCTGTCGTGGACGGCCAGCCCGTCGCCGATCACCGTGCCGAGGGTTTCCTGCAGCAAGGCCACATACAGGCAGTCGGCGCCGAACACGGTGGCGCGGGCGATCAGCACGTAGCCGCCGTCCTCCACCTTGTCTTCATCCACCCGCTGCTGCAGATGGGTCACCATTTCGGCGGAAAGGCTGGCGAAGTCGAGGCTCTGTTCCTGCACGTGGCGGCGCACCAGGCCCGGCATCGGGAAGTTGCGCTCGTCCTGCTCGAAATGGCCGAAGCCCTTGCCCGGCCGCTCCGAGAAATGCCGGCACAGACGCTCCATCAGGCGCACCGCCGCATCGTCGAGCGGGTTGGGCGCGGCGCGCAGTTCAACCCGCGACGGCCCCTCGGCTTCGCGGATCAGGCGGTGGATGACGAGGGAGGAAATGACGTGCGTCGACTCGGTCATGGAAGCGTCCGGCAGATGAGGGGGCGGGATTGTCGCACGGCGGGGCGGCCCGGCCGCGCCTCAATAGCGCATCTTCTTGCGATTGCCGGGCAGCTGGCTCAGTTGTTCGCGGCGCAGCTGGTTGGCCGACGGACGCTTGGCGGGCGCCGCCGGCTGCGCCGCGGCGAGCTCGGGCGGGATGTTGGCGCCGACGCCCCGCGGGCAGAAGCCGGTGGTGGCGCAGGTGCAATTGACGCAGGGTTTCAGGCTGGAACGGGCAGGACGGGAGGTCATGGGAAATGGGAATCCGGAAAATAACTCAGCCAAACAGCACGAGCGCCCAGACTACCACCACGTTCACCAGCGCGACGAAAACCGCCGCGCTGCCGATATCCTTGGCGCGCTTGGCGAGATGGTGGCGTTCGAGGGATACGCGGTCGACGGCGGCCTCGACGGCGGAGTTGATCAGTTCGACGACGATCACCAGCAGCACGCTGGCGATCATCAGCGCCTTGCCGATGCCGCTCGCCGGCAGCCACAGCGCCAGCGGAATCATCAGCAGGGCGAGCCGCACTTCCTGACGGAAGGCGTCCTCGTTGCGGTAGGCAGCGGCAAGGCCGGCCATGGAGTAGTGAAAGGCGTTCCAGACGCGGGTCAGGCCGGTCTTGCCTTTGAAGGGGCTCTCGTTCATGGCGGGCAAAAAGGCTCAAGCCTGAACGGCTCAGGTGACAGGCATGCGGTGATCGAGCCCGGCGAGAAATTCGCCCACCGCGGCGGCGAAGGCATCGGGCTCTTCGAAGGGGGCGAGGTGGCCGGCGTCGATTTCACGGTAGGTGGCGGCGGGCACGCGCTCGGCCATGCGGCGCAGCAAGGCCGGCGTCGACACCGTGTCGTGACGACCGGCCACGACCAGTGTCGGCATGGCCAGAGCGGGCAGCGCGGCACGCTGGTCGAAATGCACCAGCGCCTGCATGGCGGCGCGGTAGCTGGGCGCCGGAATGCGGGCCATCACGTCGACGGCGTCGTGCACCAATTCCGCATCCGCCGCCGGGCCGACCATGGTGGGAATCAGTTCGATGGCCAGCTCGCGCATGCTCGCGCCGTCGTCGAGCGGGCCGAGACGGCGGGCCAGAAAGGCCTGCTGCTGCGGCCCGCCGGTGGCGCCGAAAGCCGGCGTGCAGCAGGCCAGCACCAGACCGGAGATGCGTTCGGGAAAGCGCACCGCCGCCTGCAGCGCCACCATGCCGCCAAAACTGTGACCGACCAGAACCGCCTGCGCCAACCCGGCGGCGTCGAGCAGATCGACCAGCGCGCCGGCGAGGCGGTCGAAAGTCATCGGCTCGACCGGCGCACTGGCGCCGTAACCCGGCATGTCCCAGGCCAGCCCACGCCAGCCCGGCGGCGTGAGCCGCGGCAGGATGTCGATGACGCCGGCCGCGCCGCCGCTGACCCCGTGCAGAAAAACCAGCGCGCGCTCGCCGCGGCCGGTTTCGATCCAGTGGGGAGCGTCCAGGTCGCCCACGCTGGCCTGCTCAGGCGAGACGCTGATAGGCGCCGCCCTGGAACAGCAGCGGCTTTTTGGTCGCGTCCCGTTCGAAGCGGGCCACTTCGCCGATGAAGACGATGTGGTCGCCGCCGGGATGGCGGGCGTACTGGCGACATTCGAACCAGGCGCAGCAGCCGGGCAGGAGCGGCACGCCATCGAGGCCTTCGGTGAAGGCGAGGCCGGCGAACTTGTCTTCGCCGCGGCTGGCGAAGCGCCGGGAGAGATCCTGCTGATCCTCGGCGAGGATGTTGATCGCGTACACTGCAGCGTTTTCGAAGACGGGCACGCTCGGCAGGTGTCCGGACAGGCTCCACACCACAAGGGGCGGCGCGAGCGATACGGAATTGAATGAACTGACGGTGAGACCGACGGGCTCGCCGCTGGGCGCACGTGCGGTGATCACGGTCACGCCGGTGGGAAACATGCCCAACGTGTCGCGAAAGGCGCGAACCGCCGGGTCGTTTTTGGAAACAGTCATGATGAAATCGGAATGGCCGGCCGCCGCAGCGGGCCGGAAACCTGTTGGAGAGCGTCGGATTATGGCGTTGCAGCCGCCCAGCGTCGAGGGGCGCACACCTTGAGCGCCTTCGCCGCCACCCTGATCGACTGGCAACGCAAGCACGGCCGTCACGATTTGCCCTGGCAAACCCGCGACGCCTACCGGGTGTGGCTGTCGGAAATCATGCTGCAGCAGACCCAGGTGGAGACGGTGATTCCGTACTACACGCGTTTTCTCGAGCGCTTCCCCGATCTGCCCAGCCTGGCTGCCGCGCCGGTGGAGGACGTGCTCGCGTTGTGGAGCGGGCTCGGCTACTACGCCCGCGCACGCAACCTGCACCAATGCGCCCGGACGCTGATGAGCCGTCACGGCGGCGTGTTTCCGGCCGACCCGGCGCAACTGGCCGAGCTGCCGGGCATCGGGCGGTCCACCGCCGCGGCGATCAGCGCCTTCAGCTACGGCACGCGGGCGGCGATCCTCGACGGCAACGTCAAGCGGGTGCTGGCGCGGGCCTTCGGCGTGGAGGGTTTCCCCGGCACCAAGGCGGTCGAGAATCGCATGTGGAATCTGGCCGAAGAGCTGCTGCCGGAAGCCGACGTGGACATCTACACCCAGGCCCAGATGGATCTCGGCGCCACCGTCTGCACCCGCGGCCGCCCGGCCTGCGCCCGCTGTCCGCTGGCCGACCGCTGCGTGGCGCTGCGCGACGGCCGCGTCGCCGATCTGCCGACACCGCGTCCGAAGAAGGAAACCCGGCAGCGTCACGGCCGTTTTGCGGCGATCCTCGCCAACGGCGCGGTGCTCCTCGAACGTCGCCCGCCCGCCGGCATCTGGGGTGGCCTGCAAAGCCTGCCGGAACTCCCCGAAGATGCCGACACCGCCGACTGGGTGCGCACCCGCTACGGGCTGGAGGTGCGCCGGGTGACGCCGCTGGCGGGCTTTCGCCATGTGTTCACCCACTTCACGCTGCACCTGCAGCCGGAGGCGGTGGAAGTGGCGGCGCCGCCGGCCAACTGCGCTGAGGGCGGGACGACGTGGCATCCGCTGGACCGCCTGGACGCCGCCGCGCTGCCGGCGCCGATCCGCAAACTGCTGGAACAGCTGGTGCGACCGGATTTGTTCGGCGTTTGAAGCGAGGCCGGCCGAAGCCTTTCAGTCGATCAGTTTGTGCTGCTTAAGGAAGGCGTGAATGATCTCCAGCCGCGAAATCGGGTCGTCGAGTTCGAGCAGCCGCAGCCGGGCCTGGTGGGGAATGGGCAGGACTTCGGCCATCCGGTAGCCCACCCAGGTGGCGTCGTCGAAACGATGCAGCGGCGGAAAATCCTCCAGGCCGGCATCTTCGACGATGGCCCGCAGCAGCGGCACGATGGCTTCGAGGCGCGCCGGCACGGGCTGCGCCGGCGGCTCGGGCTGCCAGGCGACGCGGGCCGTCTGCAGGCGGTCGGGCAGCACCTTGCGCTCGACGATCCTGAAACGCGGACCGCCGCGGGCGGTGATCATGAGCAGGCCGGGCTGGGTCATGTCCCAGTTGGCGATGCGTGCCATCGACCCGAAATCGTGGGGTAGCGCCGCGTCGCCCACCTCGCTGCCTTCGCGGATCAGACACACGCCGAAGGGAAGTTGCTCGCGCATGCAGCGCGCCGCCATATCGAGATAGCGCGCCTCGAACAGCTTGAGTTGCAGCACGCCGCCCGGAAACAGCACCATGTTGAGCGGAAACAGCGGAATCTCATCGGGCAAGGGCTGCGCCGTCGTGGAGGCGTCGGTCAAGATCTGGCTCCTGTGGGTCGGGTTTGGTCGACTCGCCGTCGCGCAAACAAGTGGCGGGCTGCGCCGTTGCGGAATCGGGAGTTGCGTAGGGTTTACTCGTCGCCCTCGCCCCAGCGGGGCATGAGCGAATGGGCCACCGCGAGCTGGTCGAGGATGCGGGCGACCACAAAATCGACGAGTTCGCCCACGGTTTGCGGGTGATGATAGAAACCTGGATTGGCCGGCAGGATCACCACGCCCATGCGCGCCAAACGCAGCATGTTCTCCAGGTGCAATGGCGAGAAGGGCGTCTCCCGCGGGACGACGATCAGCTTGCGGCCTTCCTTGATCGCCACGTCGGCCGCCCGTTCGATGAGGGTGCTGGCCAGCCCCGCCGCGATGGCCGCCAGCGAGCCCATCGAACACGGGCACACCACCATCGCGTCCGGCGGGTTGGAGCCCGAAGCCGGCGGCGCGAACCATTCCTCGCGGCCGAACACCCGCAGCTGGCCCGGCGCAGCGCAGAAGCGCTCGCTCAGCATGGCCTCGACCTCGGCCGGACGGGCCGGCAGGGCCAACGCCATTTCCTGGCGGGCGACGATCTGCGCCACCTGCGAATAGAGCAGCCACACCCGACAACCGGCAGCCAGCAGGCATTCGACGAGGCGCAGCCCGTAGGGCATGCCGGACGCGCCGGTGAGGGCGACGGCGACGGTCTTGGGCGCAAGCGCGGGCGACGCGGAGGAAAGAGTCAAGGCTGAAGAATCCTGGTTTTTGCCGGACGGACGGCGCGCCCGCTCAATGCCGATGCACCGCGCCGATGCCTTCGTGGGCGACGCCGTGGGCATCGGCGGCGTGGTGGCCGTGGCGCAGGCGATCATGCACGTGGACGTCGTGGTGGATGAACTGTTTGACCAGCGAGCCCGCAATCATACCGACGACCCCGGCGATCAGCCCAGCCAGCGGCGCCGGGATCAACGGCGATTCGCCGCCGGCCAGATGCACCGCCAACCACCCCGCCAGCCCGCAGAAGATCGACACCAGCGCCCCCTGGTTCGTCGCCTGGCGCCAGTAGAGGCCGCACACCAGCGGCACGAAAGCCGCCACGAGGGTGACCTGATAGGCATTTTCGACCATTTTGAAGATGCTGGCCTTGGAGTTCATGGCGTAGAACGTGACGATCACCGTGAAGGTCAGCGTAACCAGCCGCATCCAGAGCAGCAGCTTGCGGTCGGTGAGATGCGGCATGGCCGGCTTGAGGATGTTTTCGGTGAAGGTGACGGAGGGCGCCAGCAAGGTGGCCGAAGCGCAGCTCTTGATGGCCGACAGCAGCGCGCCGAAGAACATCACCTGGGCAAACAAGGGCGCCCTGCCGAGCACCAGTTCGGGCAGGATCATCTGGGAATCGGAATTGATCAGCCGGCCGACCATCTCCGGATCGATCATCGTGGCCGAGTAGGCCAGAAACATCGGCACGAAGGCGAACAGAAAATACAGGCTGCCGCCGAACACCGAACCCCACACGGCGATCCGTTCGGATTTGGCCGACTGGACCCGCTGAAAAACGTCCTGCTGCGGAATCGAGCCGAACATCATGGTGACCGCCGCGGTGACAAAGGCGATGATCTCCCGGGCGTCGGGCGGCGGGAAAAAGGCAAACTTGCCCTCGTTCATCGCGTGGCCCACCACCGCGCCGACCCCGCCGGCCATGCCGCTCACCTCGCCGCCGATCCACAGCATGCCGATGACGATGATGACCATCTGCAGCAAGTCGGTGACCGCCACCGCCCACATGCCGCCGAACAGGGTGTAGACAAGGATGGTGCCGGAGCCGATCCACATGCCCGCCACCTTGCCGATCTCGCCGCCCGACACCACGTTGAACACCAGCCCCAGAGCCGAAATCTGCGCCCCGACCCAGCCCAGGTAGGAAATCACGATGGCCAGCGTGGTAAGCACTTCCACGCCGCGGCCGTAACGTCGTTTGTAGAAATCGCCGATGGTCAGCAGATTCATGCGGTAGAGCGGCGCCGCGAAGAACAACCCGACCAGGATCAGACACATGGACGAGCCGAAGGGGTCGGCAACCACCCCGCGCAGGCCTTCGTTGAGGAAGGTGGCCGGCACGCCGAGCACCGCTTCCGAACCGAACCAGGTTGCGAAGACCGTCGCGGTGACCATGTAGAACGGCAAATGCCGCCCGGCCACGGCAAAGTCGCGGGTGTTATGCACCCGCGTGGCGGCGATGAGGCCGATGGCGACCGAGAGCAGCCAGTAGGCAAGGACGAACCAGAGCAGCATGGGGAAACCGGAAAAGGCGTTGGCGAATCAGCCAATTATAGGGGGAGCGACGGAGCGCTGAGGAGCGCATCCGCGCGGAATGGGCCCAGTTCCTTGCCGGCAGCGGAGCGGAAAAAAGCGGAGGACAATGTCGAAGTCATCCGAAGGCCGCAAAATCCCGCGCCCGGCTTGGCACGACCGAAAAAAACATCACTCAAGGAGAAAGCCCATGACCCGTATCCTCCTCGCCATCCTCTTGGCCGGAGCCCTCGCAGCCTGCGGCACGACCAACGTCGGCCTCAAGTATTCCGCCGCCCCGACGGTCGCCCGCGCCTCGAGCGACGCCCAACCGGTACGCGTCGGCCCCTTTGCCGACCTGAGAGGCGAAAGCGCCACCTGGCTCGGGGTCATCCGGGGCGGTTTCGGCAACCACCTGAAAACCCTCGAAGCCGACCGTCCGGCGGTGGAACTGGTACAGACGGTCTTCGCCGACGCCTTGCGGGCACGCGGCGTGAAGCCCGATGGCGCGGCCAACGCGAGCCGGCTCGGCGGCGCCGTCCGCAAGCTCTACTGCGACCAGTACGTCCGCCGCGAAGCCAATGTCGTCATCGACCTCACGGTAAGCGACGCCCAAGGACAACAACGCTTCACCCGCACCTACGAGGCCAACAAGGTCGAGGGCTCCGCGCTGGCAATGGACGTGGGGATTTTCGCCTCGCCGGAAGAACTCCGCGCCGTCCTCGAACGCACCTTGCAGGAAGTGGTGGACAAAGCGCTCGACGACGCCGAGCTGCGCGCCGCCCTGCGCATCTAAGCATCGGGCATCGGAACGCGCCGGTCGGGCAGCCCGCCGCCCGACCGGCCTCCGAATCCCGAACCGACCCCTTTGCCCCCTGACCCCTGACCCCTCTGCCCCCTTTTACCCCTTTGACCCCGGTCAATGTCCGACCCCGGCGCGGAGCCTATAGTCCGGCCGCGTGATTCCCCACGCCCGACCGCCCATGACCTCAGCGCGCACCATCGAACTGGTTTGCCCCGCCGGCAGCCTGCCTGCCCTCAAAACCGCCGTCGATCACGGCGCCGACTGCGTCTATCTCGGTTTCAAGGACGCCACCAACGCCCGCAACTTCTCGGGCCTCAACTTCGACGACAAGGCCCTCGCCGAAGGCGTCCGCTATGCCCACGCCCGTGGCCGCAAGGTACTGCTGGCGCTCAACACCTACCCCCAGGCCGACAACTGGCCACGCTGGACGGCCGCCGTCGATCGCGCCGCCGACTTCGGCATCGACGCGGTGATCCTCGCCGACCCCGGCCTGATGGCCTACGCCCGTAAAACCCACCCGCAGCTGCGTCTGCATCTCTCGGTGCAGGGCTCGGCCACCAGCTACGACGCGATCAACTTCTACTTCGAACACTTCGGCATCGCCCGCGCCGTGCTGCCGCGGGTGCTCTCCCTGGCCCAGGTCGAACAGGTCATCGCCAACACCCCGGTCGAGATCGAAGTCTTCGGCTTCGGCGGGCTGTGCGTGATGGTCGAGGGGCGCTGCGCCCTGTCGGCCTTTGCCACCGGCGAATCGCCCAACTGCAACGGCGCCTGCTCGCCCGGCAAGTTCGTGCGCTGGGAACAGACGCCCAAGGGCATGGAAACCCGCCTCAACGGCATCCTGATCGACCGCTTCGCCGACGGCGAACGGGCCGGCTACCCCACCCTGTGCAAGGGCCGTTTCGACGTCAATGGCGAAACCTATTACGCCATCGAAGAGCCCACCAGCCTCAATACCCTCGAAATGCTGCCCGAGCTGGCCCGCGCCGGCATCTCCGCGATCAAGATCGAGGGCCGCCAGCGCAGCCCCGCCTACGTCGCCCAAGTGACGAAAGTGTGGCGCGCCGCCATCGACCGCCTGCAGGCCGACGAAGCGCCCTTCCGCGTCGAAGCCGCCTGGATGGCCGAACTCAACAAGGTTTCCGAAGGCCAGAGCCACACCCTCGGCGCCTACTACCGCCCCTGGAAGTGAGCGCAAAGCCATGAAGCACACCCAACTCGCCCTCGGCCCCCTGCTCTACTACTGGCCCCGTCAGGCCACCTTGGCTTTCTACGCCGACATGGCCGACGCACCGATCGACATCGTCTACCTCGGCGAAGGCATTACGCCCATTGTGGAGGCTGCCCCGGCCCTTCGTGATCAGGTTGGCGTGTCCTTTGCCTATAAAAATGACGGCCAGAACCCCAGCGCGTCCTTCAAGGACAGGGGCATGGCCTGCGCCTTCAGTTATCTGAAGTGGCTCTGCCGCCGCAACAAGTGGGACGAAGTGCTGACCGTGTGCGCCTCTACGGGCGACACCTCTGCCGCTGCGGCCCTGTACGCCTCGTATGTGGGCGCACCCCTCAAGAGCGTGGTATTGCTGCCCCACGGCAAGGTTACGCCCCAGCAGCTTTCGCAGCCCCTTGGCAGCGGCGCTACCGTGTTGGAACTACCCGGCGTGTTTGACGACTGCATGAAGGTGGTTGAGCTGCTGGCCGAAAACTACCGCGTGGCCCTGCTCAATTCCAAGAACAGCTGGCGTATTCTGGGTCAGGAATCGTACGCGTACGAAACCGCCCAGTGGTACGGCTGGGATATGACCGACCTCTGCCTCTTTGTAAGTGGCCTGCTGCTTTTTGTCAGCAGCCGTCGTTATTTCTCTCTGGAAACACGCGCATGATTCCTTTCCTCCTGACCTTGTTCACCAGCTTCATCGGCATGGCAAGTCTTGCCATTGGCATGGACCGGCATTATCGACAATTCTGGGGAGCCCCCGCGCCAGCAATGCGCCTGAAGCACTACCGTTTGCGGGGCTG
>ERZ650300.287-NODE-287-length-29324-cov-8.411152_pt1 | contig 29324 bp, 18 predicted proteins | sample MGYA00376236_ERZ650300 | MGnify/ENA primary metagenome ERZ650300 (study PRJEB26733, sample SAMN07839303) | wastewater metagenome | biome: urban; feature: wastewater treatment plant; material: waste water | place: USA: North Carolina | collected 2016-04-28 ...
ACCCACGACCCCTTGGTTCGTAGCCAAGTACTCTATCCAACTGAGCTACGGGCGCTAAGTGAAGCCAGAGATTATATACATTCCGACAAAAATTGAAAGCCCTGCGTTGCATTTTGACGGAACAAACCGCCAAAACGGCTTGAACCGGGCTTTCCCTAAGACAGTTGGCGCAAAGTTTTCTGGATAATCCGGGTTCGAACAACGAATCCGCCTGGAGCTTCAATGAAAACCCTGCGCATCCTCGATACCGAACTCGAATTCGTGCGCCTTGTTTCGGCCCATCCCCGCCCAGGCGCACCGGCGGTGGTGTTTCTCCACGAAGGGCTCGGCTCCATATCGATGTGGCGGGATTTTCCGCAGCGGGTGGCCGATGCGACCGGCTGCGAGGCGGTGGTGTTCTCGCGCTACGGTTACGGCCGCTCGACACAACTCGGAACCCAGGCCCGCACGCCCCGCTACATGCACGACGAAGCCCTTAAGACGCTTCCGGCGGTGCTGGACGCGCTTGAGCTCGAGCGTCCTTTCCTCTTCGGACACAGCGATGGCGGCTCAATCGCACTGATCAACGCCGGCGGCACGACCCGCCCGCTGTCCGGCATCGTGCTGATGGCGCCCCACGTGCTGGTCGAGGAATTGACTCTCGCCGGTATCCGCCGAGCCGTCGAAGTGTACGACAGCACCGACCTTCCGGCCCGCCTGGGCCGCTACCACCAAAACGTCGAATCGGTGTTCCGTGCATGGCAAGGTATCTGGCTCAACCCGGCGTTCCGCGACTGGAATATCGAGGAATACCTCCCGACCATCGCCTGCCCGGTCATGGCCATCCAGGGTGAGGACGACGAGTACGGGACGATGGACCAGATCGACCGCATCGCCCGTCAGGTTCGGGACGTCGACTTGGTCAAGCTGGCCGACTGCCGTCACTCGCCCCACAAGGATCAACCCGAAGCGGTCATAGAAGCCGTGTCCGGCTTCGTTGCGCGCATCCTCGATACGCAGGATTGATCCATCTTCGGACGCCGATGCGCCCGCCGCTCAAAAGGCCATCCACCAGTCTCCGTGGATGTCCGGCAAGTCGCAGATGGCTTCCACTTCATTGATCGAGTCCCGCGCCAGAACGATCTGGTCGGCGATGCGCATGAAGGCATCGACAATCCGCGGATCGAACTGCTGGCCCCGCCGTTCGCGAATCATCGCCAAGACTTCGTCGTCGGGCAGCGCCTTGCGGTAGCAGCGATCCATCGTCAAGGCGTCGAAGAAATCCGCCAGCCCGACGATCCGCCCGGAGAGCGGAATGGCGATGCCGGCGCTGCCCAACGGATAGCCGGCGCCGCTGAAGTGTTCGTGGTGGGAAAGGGAGATTTCGGCGGCCAGCTGGAGCACCGGAAGATCGGACCCCGACAGAATGCCCGCCCCGATGCGCGGATGTTCGCGCATCAGCTTCCATTCGTCGGTGGTAAGCGGACCCGGTTTGCGCAGGATGCTTTCATGGATGCCGATCTTACCGATGTCGTGGAGCTGGGCGGCCTTGTAGAGCAGTTCGCAATAGGCCTCCGGGTAACCCAGCGCCTCGGCGATCAGCCCCGAGAAAAGACCGATCCGTCGCATGTGCTGGCCCGCCTCGCCGTCTTTCTGCTCCGCGACCCGCGCAAGGCGATGCAAGGTGTTCAGGTGCGCCTCCTCGAGGGCGCGGAGGGCGCGGTCCCGTTCGCCGCGCAGCGCCTGAATCTCACGCGTCAACTGGTTCTCCCGAGCCAGCGCAGCGGTCTTTTCACGGCATTCCTGATCGACACGACGCTGCAGCGCATCGAGCTGGAAAGCCGGATCGGCCCCACGGGCTGGCACGTCGAAGCCTGTAAATCGATACAACTCGCCGGGGGTGCGGATCATCGTGCTCTCCTTCTTCAAGCGGGCTCAAGAACGGAGCTGGCTGCAGCTTCGTCTTGCGCGGTGTCTGGCGGCGGATTGGCCGCTCGAGAATTGCTGTCGATATTTTATTGAAATTATTGTTTTTATATTTTTAAACATTTCCAATACGCCTGTAGGGAATTTTCCTATAAACGGCGGAATTGGGACTTTCGTCACGTCACCAAGGGCCGCACCCTTCGTCACGACGTGCGGGCACTGCCTGCAGGCCCGTCATGCGGGGGAGAAAGTCGGCAACGGAATGAAGGCATGACCCTCGCCCGACACGGTGGCGTCAGGTCGGGCAGACGCCCGACCGTCGATGGCTCACTCGTGCCGGAGGGCGTCGATGGGATCGAGCTGCGCGGCGCGCCGGGCCGGCATATAGCCGAAGACGACACCGATGGCCGCGGAAAAGAAGAAGGACAACAAGTTGATGCTCGGACTGAACAGGAAAGGCATGTGCATCAGCGCGGCCAGTCCGACGCAGGTGACAAAGGCCAGCACGATACCGACCAGCCCGCCAAAAGCCGAGAGTACGACCGCTTCTATCAGAAACTGCAGCAACACCTCGCTCTCCAGGGCGCCGATGGCAAGGCGAATGCCGATCTCCCGCGTCCGCTCGGTGACCGACACCAGCATGATGTTCATGATGCCGATGCCACCCACCAGCAGGCTCACTGCCGCCACCGCACCCAGCAGACCGGTCATCGTGCGGATGGTGCCGGAAAGGGTTTCGGCGATCTGCCGGGTATCCATGACATTGAAGTTGTCGGCCTCGTTTTCGGCAAGCTTGCGCCGCTCGCGCAACAGCGCGCGAATCTGCGCCATGACCGTCGGCGTGTCCGCACCGTTCTGCAGCGCGATCATCATTCCGGAAATATCCTGATTGCCAGCGAGTCGGCGCTGCACGGTGTTGAGGGGCATCAGCACCAGATCGTCCTGGTCCATGCCCATCGCGCCCTGTCCTTTCGAGGCCAGCAGGCCGACCACCTGGCAACTGAAGGTCTTGACGCGGATTTCGTCGCCGAGGGGGTTGCGGTTATCGAAAAGCTCCTTCCTCACCGTCTCGCCGATGATGCACACGGCCTTGCCGGCGCGCTCCTCGTCGTCGAGAAACTCCCGGCCTGCAGCCAACTTCCAGTTACCGGCGATGAGATAGTCGTTGGTCGTGCCGTTGATCGAGGATGACCAATTGTTGTTGCCGGCCACCAGCGTCACCGAACGGCTGACCGTGGGCGCCACCACCTGCAGACTGCCCACCTGGGTGCGGATCGCCTCCACGTCGGCTTTGCGGAAATTGGGCGAGCCGGCGCTGTCGCGCCCCGGCCCAAGGCGCTGGCCGGGACGCAGCATGAGCAGATTGCTGCCAAGGCTGGAAATCTGGTCCGAGACCATCCGCGTCGCCCCGTTGCCGAGGGTCACCATGGTGATCACCGCAGCCACCCCGATGACGATGCCGAGCACCGTCAAAAATGAGCGCATCAGATTGCGGCGGATCTCGCGCAGCGCCAGTAGCAGAGCGCTCAGGAGCATGTCGCGCTCTCCCGAATTTCATCGCGCGCCACCATGCCATCCACAAAATGCACGATGCGGCGGGCGTAGCACGCCATGTCGGGCTCGTGGGTCACCATGATCACGGTAATCCCCTGCTCCCGATTCAGGGCGGCCAGCAACTCCATGATTTCGTGGCTGCGCGTGCTGTCGAGGTTGCCGGTCGGCTCGTCGGCCAGCAGCACCAGCGGATTGGTGACGATAGCCCGGGCAATGGCGACGCGCTGCTGCTGACCGCCGGAAAGCTCGCCCGGGGTGTGCGTCTCCCAGCCGCTCAGGCCGACCCGGGCCAGCGCCGCCCGCGCCGCGGCATGGCGGGCGGTGGCCTCTTCACCCCGGTAAAGGAGCGGCAGCTCGACGTTTTCCTGGGCCGAAGTGCGCGCCAGCAGATTGAAACCCTGGAACACAAAACCCAGACAATGCCGGCGCAGCAAGGCCCGCTGGTTGCGTTCGAGGCGCTCGACATGCACCCCGCGAAACAGGTATTGGCCGGCAGTCGGCACATCCAGACAACCGACGATGTTCATCGCCGTCGATTTGCCGGAGCCGCTCGGCCCCATCACCGCAATGAACTCGCCTTCCTCGATGCGCAGGTCGACACCCCGTAGCGCCTGAAAGGCCGCCGGACCGGTACCATAGGTTTTGACGATGCCGGAGAGTTCGATCAGCGCCGGCGTACCCGCAAGGCTCATTTCTTTGCTTCCCGATAGTCGGTGATCACCGCCATGCCGGCCTTCAGTTCGCCGCCGACGATCTCGGTGAGCCTGCCGTTGCTCACGCCCGTCTTTACCGCCACCGCCCGCGGCACGTTGTTGTCGAGCACCCAGACCTGGGACGCACCGGCGCGATTGACCGCGGGCCGCGCTTTCGGCCCGCTCGGCGGCCGCGGCAGCAGGCCGGCGACAATGCCGCCTCCCGGCTTCGACGCTTCGGCCTGGGGCGGCGCGAAGCGCAACGCGGCATTGGGCACCAGCAGCACATTCTCACGGTTCGCGGTGACGATGGACGCCGTGGCCGTCATGCCCGGCCGCAGCGCCAGATCGTCGTTGGCCACGGTCAGCACTGTCTTGTATGTCACCACGTTGTCGGTGATCGTCGAGCCCAGGCCGACGCGCTGAATGGTGGCCGGAAAATTGCGCCCCGGCCAAGCCGCTACCGTGAAGCTGGCCGGCTGACCGATCCGCACAGTACCCACGTCGGCTTCATCCACCTTGATCTGCAACTCCATCCTGGCGAGGTCTTCGGCCAACGTGAACAGCACCGGAATGGTCATCGCCGCCACCACCGTCTGCCCCGGCTCGACCTTGCGCGTCAGCACCACGCCGTCGACCGGCGAGCGGATCGTCCCTTTCGCCAGATTGGTTTCGTCCGTCTTGAGCACCGCCTGCGCCTGCGTCACCGAGGCCCGCGCCGCCGCTTCGTTGGCAACGGCCCGCAATACGCCGGCTTCGGCCGTTTCCAACTCGGTCTTGGCCGGCACCTTGCCGCCGGACAACTGCGCCACCTGACGCATGCGGGCCAGCGAGGCCTTCGCTTCCGCGACCGTCGCCTGAGCCTGGGCCACCGAAGCCTCGGCCGCCGCCAGCGCCGCCTTCGATTTGGCGACGGCATCCTTCAACTTGGCCGGATCGATCTGGGCCAGCAACTGGCCCTTCTTCACCAGATCGTTTTCCTGCACCAGCACACTGGCCAAGGTGCCGGACTGCTCGCTGCCCACGTCCACCGACTTGGTCGGCTGCAAGGTACCGCTCGCCGAAACCGTCACCACGAGATTGCCGGTTTGCGCCGCCTCGGCGACGTAGCCACCGCCGGAATCCTCGTCGCCGGAAAAAACCAGCCACCCGATGACGGCAAGCGCCAGCACGCCTCCCACACCAGCCAGCAGCCAGCGCCCTTTGCGGCCTCGCAGCGCGCCCTTGGGGGCGGAATTCAAAACGCCGAGCAACGCATCCGGCGAATCGTGTGCAGCGTCTTTCATGATGCCCTGTCCTTCGAGATTTCTTGTACGGCGCCCGCTTCCCAGCCGCCGCCCAAAGCTTTGTAGAGCTTGATCAGATCGGTGCGCATGGTGGCCTCGGCGATTGCAAGGTTGTCTTCGGCACTCAGCCGGGTTCGCTCGGTTTCAAGCACTTTCTGGAAATCCGCGAGCCCGGACTGATACAGATTGCGGGATAGTTGCGCCGCATTGCGGGCCGCCTCGGCCGCCGCCTGCCGTGCCTCGACCCGCTCGCGGTCGGCGGCGTAGGCGGCCAGTGCGTTTTCAACCTCTTCCAACGCTGTCAGCACGCCACTCCGGTAGGCAATCAGCGCCTGCTCCTGCACCGCACTCTGGATGGCCACCGCGCTCTTCAACCGGCCGCCGTCGAACAGCGTGGCCGCCAGCGATCCGCTCAATGACCGCGCCAGACTGCCGCTACCGCCAAGCGCCGCAAAACTGTAGGCCTGCCAGCCGAAGGAGGCACCCAGGTTCAGGCTCGGAAAGCGTTGCGCCAGCCTTTGCCCGACCCGCGCCGTCTCCGCGGCGAGGGTGCGCTCGGCCGCCACCAGATCGGGACGGCGGGCCAGTATGTCGGCCGGAATGCCTGCCCCCACCGACGCCGGCACGGGCGGAAACGGACGGTCCCCGGCAAGCATGACGCGCAGGCTTCCGGGGCTGCTACCCAGCAGTACGGCGAGCCGGTTTTCAGCCGCGACCTGCCCGACTTCCAGATCGGGGATGCCGGCACGGGTCTGCTCTCGACTGGTGCGCGCCTGCTCCACATCGGTGCTCGCCGCAAGGCCGGCCTGATAGCGCCAGGCCACAATCTGCAGGGTTTCGCTCTGACTCGCCAGATTGTCGCGGGCGATGCTCAGCCGACGTCGATATGAAAGAAGATCGATGTAGTTGCGCGCCACTTCGGCGACGAGGGAAACACGGACCTGGTCCAGATCGGCCGCGACCGCCGCCTGATCCGCCGTCGCCGCCTCGATACCGCGCCGGGTGCCGCCGAAAATGTCGATTTCCCAAGCCGCGTCGAAACCGGCGTCGTAGGTCGTGCGGGCCGGCAAGGCGCCGATATTGGCCGCACTCCTGCTGCGGGTTGCGCCGGCGGACCCTGTGACCGACGGAAAAAGCCCACCCACCGCCTGGTCGCGGCTGGCCCGCGCCTGGCGCAAACGGGCCTCGGCAAGGCGCAGATCGAGACTTCCGGCCAAAGCCGCGTCGATCAGAGCGTCGAGCCGAGGGTCGCCCAGTTGTCGCCACCAACGGGCAATGTCTGCCGTAGCACGATTCTCCGCAGGGGCCGTCCAACGGGACGGCAGCGTAAGGTCGGGCGACGTGTAATCCGGCCCGACAAGTGGCAGCGGCCACTGGGCGCAGGCGCTGAGCAGGGTGACGGCCACTGCCAGCAGCCCGAAACGGGGAACATCTGCCTTCATGCCTACCTCCGCGCCGGAATTGAGGCCCCATGCCTCAATCGGCGGTTCCAAGCCCCGGATTGTACGGGCCGGCGAGGTTAAGTTCGGTTAAGTCCCGGCGGTCGGAAGGTAAATCCCGCACAAAAGACAAACCCCCGACGAGCGGGGGCTTGCGGGTCTATCGGCAGCGGAAAGCCACCTCGCGGCGGCTTCCAATGCACTCGACGGTGTCGATCAGGCCATCGCCTTGACGTGCTGGATGACTTCGCCGATCGCCTTTTGGGCAGAGCCATACAGGAGGCGGGTGTTGTCCTTGAAGAACAGCGCGTTCTCGATGCCCGAATAACCCGTGCCCTTGCCGCGTTTGACGACGATGACGTTCTGCGCCATGTCCGCGTTGAGGATCGGCATGCCATAGATCGGGCTGGACTTGTCGGTACGCGCAGAAGGATTCACCACGTCGTTGGCACCGATCACGAGTGCCACGTCGGCCTGGGCGAAATCGGCGTTGATTTCATCGAGGTCGAAGATCTTCTCGTAGGGAACGCCGGCTTCGGCCAGCAGCACGTTCATGTGGCCCGGCATACGCCCCGCCACCGGGTGGATCGCGAAGACCACCTCGACGCCGGCTTCTTCCAGCAGTTCGGTCATTTCCCAGACCTTATGCTGGGCACCGGCCACCGCCATGCCGTAACCCGGCACGATGATGACCTTGCCGGCGTAGCGCATCATGGCTGCCGCATCCATCGCACCGACTTCCTTCTGCTCGCCTTGGACGGCTTCGCCACCGCCCGCAGCCGCCATCGGCACAAAGAGGATGTTGCTGATCGGCCGGTTCATGGCCTTGGCCATCAACTGGGTCAGCAGCGTACCGGCGGCACCAACCACGATACCGGCAATGATCAGCGCCGGAATGCCCATCACGAAGCCTTCGAAACCCACCGCCAAGCCGGTAAAGGCATTGAACAGGGAGATCACGACCGGCATGTCGGCACCGCCGATGGGCAGCGTGATGACCGTACCGAGGACCAGAGCGAGGATGAAGAACGCGCCGACCAGCGTCGGATCGACCGCCGGCGCCGCGACGATGGCGATTCCGAGACCGAGCGCTGCCAGTGCCAGCACGACGTTCACCGCGTTCTGGGCGGGCAGCCGGAAGGCCGACTTCATCACGCCCTGCAGCTTGGCCCAGGCAACCACCGAGCCGGAGAAGGAAACCGCCCCGATCAGCGCGCCGAGCGTAGCCAGCAGGGTAACCACCACGCCGTGCATCTCGCCGCGAGCGAACTCCACCGCCGCGATGGCGGCCGCAGCACCGCCGCCCATGCCGTTGTAGATGGCGACCATCTGCGGCATGTCGGTCATGGCGACCTTCTTGCCGGAAATCCAGGCGAGCGCACCGCCAAGGCCAATGGCAACGATCATCAGCAGGTAGTTGCTCATGCCCGGAGTCAGGAAGGTGACCACCGTGGCGAGCAGCATGCCGACACCGGCCCAGATGATGCCCTTGCGCGCCGAGACCGGCGAACTCATACCCTTCAGGCCGAGAATGAACAAAATCGCGGCGATGAAGTAGCTCGCGTCAATCAGCCACTTGATAGCCATTACTTGCTCTCCTTCGACTTGAACATGGCCAGCATGCGTTCGGTCACCACGTAACCGCCCGCCGCGTTGGCCGCACCGAGCAGCACGGCGACAAAGCCGATGGCCTGCTGCAGCGGGGTTTCCGCCTGGCCGAGGGCGATCATGCCGCCCACCAGCACGACACCGTGCACAAAGTTCGAGCCCGACATCAGCGGCGTGTGCAGGATCACCGGCACACGGGAAATGACTTCGTAGCCGGTGAAGGCCGCGAGCATGAAAATATAAATTGCGACGAATCCGTCCATGATCGTCTCCCGGTTACAGGCCCAGAGCCTGTTTGACGCCCGCGTGGCGAAGTTCGCCCGCGTGGGTCAGACAGGCACCGGCCAGCACTTCGTCCTCCCAGTCCAGGGCCAAAGCCCCGTCCTTGATGAAGGGCGAGATGAAGTTGAAGAGGTTCTTGGCATACATTTCCGAGGCATGCACCGGCATGCGGCTCGGGATGTTGACCGGACCGATGATCAGCGTCTCGTTGACCCAGGTCTTCTCCCCGGCCAGGGTGCCAGCCACGTTGCCGCCGGTTTCCGCCGCCATGTCGACGACGATCGAGCCGGGCTTCATGCGCGCAATCATGTCGGCACTCACGATCACCGGCGCTTTTCTGCCGGGGATTGCCGCGGTGGTGATCAGCGCATCGCAGTCGGCAATCGCCTTGCCGAGCTTCTCGGCCTGCAGACGCTTCTCGTCGTCGGTCAATTCGCGGGCATAGCCGCCGGTCCCCGCCGCCGACACACCGGTGTCAACAAACTTTGCACCCAGGGATTCGACCTGCTCCCGAGTTTCCGGGCGCACGTCGTAACCGGAGACCATGGCGCCGAGACGCTTGGCGGTCGCGATGGCCTGCAGACCGGCCACCCCGGCACCGATCACGAGCACCTTGGCCGGTCGAATCGTGCCCGCGGCGTAGGTCAGCATGGGAAAGAACTTGGGCGAGTGATCGGCCGCGATCAGCGCACATTCGTAACCCGCCACGGCGGCCTGGCTCGACAGCACGTCCATGCTCTGCGCACGGGAGATGCGGGGCAGCAACTCCATGGCAAAGCAGGTAATGTTCTTTTCGCGCAGTACCTTGATCCGTTCCTTGCTGGTCCAGGGCTGCTGCAGCCCGATCAGCACGGCACCCGACTTCAGTTCGGCCAGATCGTCGAGGCCCAGCGGCTGAACCTGTAGAACGACGTCCGCTTTGCGCAACACGGCCTTGGCATCCGCATCGAGCTCGGCAACGCCGAAATCTTCGTCGCGGAAATACGCCGATTCACCTGCACCAGCTTGGAGCAGCAACGCCGCTCCAAGCCCCTGATATTTCTTGGCTACGTCCGGAACGAGCGCAACACGTCGCTCACCCGGCGCAAACTCTTTGGTCACACCGATGACCAGAGGCATGGAACCTCCTTTAGAAGGTAGTTGAAATTCTGCTATCGTCACCAAAAGCGATTAATGACGACATATATCTCGTTAATTCCACTGGGCAAACCGCCATTTCTCGGCTTTTTGAGAGGAAAAACGAGTCATTTAATTAATTGATCCGAGCAATATGCGAAAGTCTAGCAAGAAACATACTCGCCCAACCCGAAAGTTAGGGTTACCCCCAGGGTCACTGGTGCATATCGGCGAAATCAAGACCGCAAAGCCTAACATCACCCTTATCGAGTTCGACGCCCACGGCATCACGGAAACCCGCTTCGACAACATCGAAGCCTCCCGCGAGCACCGGCCAACCCGCGAAAAGATGTGGCTCAACGTTTATGGGCTGCACGACCCGGCGGTCATGGCCGAAATCGGGCGGCGCTTCAAACTCCACCCGCTCGTCCAGGAAGACATCCTCAACACCCTGCAACGCCCCAAAAGCGACGAGTACGCCGACTACCTGTTCATCGTCGCCCGCTGCTTCGATTTCGACACCGAAACCCGCAGCCTCACGTCCGACCAGGTCAGCATCGTCCTCGGACATAATTTCGTGCTGACCTTCCAGGAGCGCGCCACCGGTGCATTCGAAGCAGTACGGGAAAGACTGCGGGCCGAAACAGGCGCAATGAAGACTCACGGCACCGACTACCTGGCCTACGCCCTTCTCGACACCCTGGTAGACCGTTACTTCGTCATGCTCGACAATCTCGCCGATATGGCCGAGGAACTCCAGGACGAAGCCCTGAACCGCCCGAACCCGTCTCTGCTGGCCGAGATCAACCGCGTCAAGCATGAAGCGCTGTTACTCCGCCGAGCGGTCTGGCCGTTGCGTGAAATCCTCAACCTGCTGGCCCGTGCCGACAATGGCTTCTTCACCGCAGACACCCGCCTCTATCTGCGGGACATCTACGACCACACCGTGCATGTGCTGGAATCGCTGGAGTCGGTGCGCGACCTGCTCGCCGACCTGCTCGATATCTACTTGTCCAGTGTCAGCAACCGCCTCAACACCGAGGTGCGCATTCTCACCGTTCTGACGACGCTGTTCATGCCGGCGACACTGATTGCCGGCATTTTCGGCATGAACTTCCAGACCATGCCGCTGCTCGACGAGCACGATGGTTTCTGGATCGCCCTGGCCACGATGCTGGGCGCAGCAACGGTGATGGCGGCCGCATTCTGGCGCCGAAACTGGCTCAGGACAAAATAGCCCGGCTCAGCCGGGCCGGGGCGTCGAATCAGACGCCCAGCTTGGGGAAATCGCCGCGGGACGGAGGAGGCTTGGCAGCCACTTCGACGAGTTTGACGATGGCAAGGGAGATGTTGTCGCCACCGCCACGGGCGCGCTGACGGGCCATTTCGATAAGCATCGAGGCCGCATCGCGAGGCGATTGAGCGGCGAGAATCTGGCCCATTTCCTCTTCCGAGATATAGGCCCACAAACCGTCGGAGCACAACAGAAACGCGTCGCCGCCAACCAGGGGCGACACGTGCCCGACATCCACCCGCGGCTCCCGCTCCGACCCCAGGCAGGACAGCAACACGTTACGGTTGGGATGGCGCAGCGCCCCCTCGGCATCCAGCCTGCCCTTGCGCACAAGCTCCTCGACGAGGGAATGATCGACGCTGCGGGACACCAACGCACCCCGGCGGAAATGGTAGAAGCGGGAATCCCCGCAATGCGCCCAATCGGCCCGATCGGGCTGCATCATGAAGACCACCGCCGTGCTGTGCGGGTCCTGCTCGCTGGTGAAGCGGGTCAGCTTGATGACGATGTGGGCCTCGTCGACAATGCCGCGCAGCAGATCCGGCGCGCTCTCGGAGGCGGGAGCAAAGGCCTCGAAATTCTGCCTGGCCTTGAGGATCACCTGTTCGGCTGCCATCGCGCCACCCGAATGCCCACCCATGCCGTCGGCAAGTACGGCCATCATGGTGCCCTTGCGGGTCGGATGAGCGAAAACCGCAGCACGATCTTGCTGTTCAGTACGGTCGCCAGTGTGCTTCGCGACGCAGGCTTCTGCCTGGTAGCGCTTCTTGGCACTCACCGAATCGGGGGCGGACAAGGACGAAACCGTAGGATTCAGCATGAACTCATCAGCACATTGGCGCAGCAATCGGATCCGCAGCGTGAAGGCCCACCGCAACCATCAAGGTGGCGCAGGCCATCGTCAAAAGCCCGAATGCGTCTAGAACAAAATTGGCATTCGTGCAAAAAAACATCGCCGCAGACACTCACAAATCACTCCGACCATAGAAGAAATCACAGATTCACGAAGTTTAACCGTTTATACCTTTAGTACTAAAGACCGCTTTCCGCTTTCAGGTCGATTTCGTGACATTTTCATCGATCAGTTCAATCCAATGTCGTATCGGCAAAGCTGCTGCGCTTGAAAGATGCTCAATGCAACCGACATTAGCCGAAACAATGCATTCACTGCCTCCTTCCTGCAAGGCCGAAAGCTTGTCATCGCGCAGCCGTCTTGCCAGTTCCGGCTGAAGCAGCGAATAGGTGCCGGCCGATCCACAGCACAGATGGGCATCCCGCACCGGAACGAGTTCGAAACCTGCCGCCGTCAACAGTTCCTCGACCGTCCCGCGTATCCGCTGCCCATGTTGCAGGCTGCAAGGAGCGTGAAAGGCGATCCGCCGCGGCGGTCGGGCGACACTCCGCACCGCCAGCACCGCCTTCAGCTTGTCCGCCTCGGCGGACACCACTTCGGCCACATCGCGGGCCAACTCTGCGACTCTGGCTGCTTTCACGGCATAGTCAGGATCGGCCTTTAGCAGATGGCCGTAATCCTTCACCTGCACGCCGCAGCCCGACGCCGTGACGACAATCGCCTCAACCCCGCCAGCGGCAATGGCCGGCCACCAGGCATCGATGTTTCGGCGTGCATCGTCACGGCCGCCATCCTGGTCGTGGAGATGGAACTTCACCGCGCCGCAGCAGCCGGCCCCCCGCTGTTCAACCAAGGAAATGCCGATCCGGTCGAGTACCCGAGCGGCGGCGGCATTGATGCCCGGACGCATCGCCGGTTGAACGCAGCCGGCCAACGCGATCATCCGTCGGGCATGGCGCGGCGCCGGCCAGACACCCGCCGGCGGGGCGTGAAGCACCTTGGCGGCCAGCCCTCTGGGCAGCAGCGGTCTCACCCATCGCCCGACAGTCAGCGCCGCACCGAACAATCCGCTCCTGGGCACGAACTCCCGCAGCGCCATGCGCATCAGCCGGTCAGCGCCGGTACGCGGCACTTGCTGCTCGACCACGTGTCGGCCGATGTCGGCCAATCTGCCGTACTCCACGCCCGACGGACAGGTGGTTTCACAGGCACGGCAGGTCAGGCAGCGGTCCAGATGCAGACGCGTCTTTTCCGTTGCGGGCTGGCCTTCCAGCACTTGCTTGATCAGATAGATACGCCCGCGCGGACCATCCAACTCGTCGCCGAGCAACTGGTAGGTCGGACAGGTGGCGGTGCAGAAGCCGCAATGCACGCACTTGCGCAGGATATCCTCGGCTTCCCGGCCTTCCGGCGTGTCGCGGATGAAATCGGCGAGATGGGTCTGCATGCTTTACAGGCCTTCGTAGAGACGACCGGGATTGAAAATACCGGCCGGATCGAATGCGCTCTTGAGTCGCCGATGGAGCGTCATCAGCGGCGCCGGCAACGGATGAAAGACTTCACTCCGACGGTCGCCATGCCGGAACAAGGTGGCGTGCCCGCCGAGTTCTGCGACGCGGGCGCGAATCCGGCCGGCCGGCGCGCTGGACCGCAGCCAGCGCTGAGCGCCGCCCCACTCCACCAATTGCGCACCATCCAGTTCAACGGCGAGGGCATCGCTGGGCAACGACAGGCGCCAGAGGGTTTCATCCCCATCGAAGAAGGCGTCGCATTGATCCCGCAGCCCTTCCCACAGGACGTCAGCCGCATCCTTTGCCAAGCACTCGCCGCCAAGTCTTGCAATGGCCGCTTCGACCGCCGCCTCCGCGCCCGACAGACGCAGGTGGAGCACACCGCTCCGCCACGCACTGGCCGACACCGGCAACGGCTGGGCACTCCATGCGTTGAGCCGGTGCAAGGCCTCCGCTTCGTTCATCTCGAAGCGCAGCGTCGCCTCAGCCACCGGCCGTGGCAACACCTTGAGCGACACTTCCACGATCAAGCCGAGCGTGCCGAGACTGCCGGCGAGCGCTCGGGAGACGTCGTAACCGGCAACGTTCTTCATGACTTCCCCGCCGAAACGCAGCACGTCGCCGCGCCCGTCGATGAGCCTCGCACCGAGCACGAAATCGCGCACTCCGCCCACCGCCGCCCGCCGCGGCCCGGCCAGCCCCGCCGCGATACAACCGCCAACCGTCCCGCCGCCACCGAAACGCGGCGGCTCGAAGGCCAGCATCTGGTTCTGCTCCGCCAGCAGAGTTTCGAGATCGGCAAGCCGGGTGCCGGCACGCACGGTCACGACCAGTTCGCTCGGCTCATAGCTCACCACGCCGTCGTAAGCGTCGGTGCTCAGCAATTCCCCGAATGGCTGGCGGCCGTAAAAATCCTTGCTTCCGCTGCCGCGGATGCACAGCGCGGTGCCGCTCGCCGAAGCCTCGCGGATACGTTCAGTCCAGCTCCGAATCCGATCGTTCACGCTTGTCTCCATCGTTCTTGCGCGCCTCGCGCAGGCGCTTCCGCTCCAGCCGTCCGGCTGTACGCAGGCCCATCCAGGTGCCGATCAGCGATAACACCGGCACCGCCACAAACAGAAATTGCAGCCAACCTTCGGGGATCGTTTCCATCAGAAGCGCGGCAGTTCGGGGTGAGCCTGAGGCAGGCCGGCACTCATCCGCTCGCGGCCGTATTCGGCACAGCGGTTGAGAGTCGGAATGGCCTTACCGGGATTGAGCAGACCAGCGGGATCGAAAGCCGCCTTGACCCGGTGGAAAGCCCGGATTTCGGGCGACGCGAACTGGCTGCACATCTGGTTGATCTTCTCGATGCCGACCCCGTGCTCACCGGTGATGGTGCCCCCAAGCGCCACCGAGAGTTCGAGGATCTCGGCGCCGAAGGCTTCCGCGGTGTGCTGGTCGCCGGGCTTGTTGGCGTCGAAGAGAATGAGCGGATGCAGATTACCGTCGCCGGCATGAAAAACGTTGATGCAGCGCATCGCGTATTTTTTTTCCATTGTCTGGATCGCTTGCAGCATTTCGCCAAGACGCTTGCGCGGGATGGTGCCGTCCATGCAGTAATAGTCCGGTGAAATCCGTCCGGCCGCCGGAAACGCGGCCTTGCGCCCCGCCCAGAACCGCAGGCGTTCGGCCTCGTCGCGGGAAACGCGGACCTCGGTGGCGCCACCGGCTTCGAGCAGCGCCCGCACACGACCGATCTCCTCAGCCACCTCTTCCGGCGTGCCGTCGGATTCGCATAGCAGAATCGCCTCGGCGTCGAGTGGATAGCCGGCGTGGACAAACTCCTCGACGGCAGCGGTCGCCGGCCGATCCATCATCTCCAGCCCCGCCGGAATGATGCCCGCGGCAATGATCGCGGCCACCGCATCACCGGCTTTCACCACATCGTCGAAAGCCGCCAGCACACACTGGGCGAGCTGCGGCTTGGGCGTGAGCTTGACGGTGACTTCGGTGACCACCGCCAGCATGCCCTCCGAACCGGTGATCAGCGGCAGCAGGTCGTAGCCCGGCGCATCCAGCGCCAAGCTACCGAACTCGACGATCTCGCCGGCGATCGTCACCCCGCGCACCTTGAGCAGGTTATGAACGGTGAGGCCGTATTTTAGGCAATGCACGCCACCGGAGTTTTCGGCCACGTTGCCACCGATGGTGCAAGCGATCTGCGACGAGGGATCGGGCGCGTAATACAAGCCGTAGGGTGCCGCAGCCTCCGAAATGGCGAGATTTCGCACGCCCGGCTGGACCACGGCACGGCGGGCGTGGGCGTCGATCTTGACGATCTTCTTGAAGCGCGCCAACGACAGCACCAGCCCGAAACGATGGGGCTGAGCGCCTCCCGAAAGCCCGGTTCCCGCGCCGCGCGCCACCACCGGAACACCTCGAGCAGCGCAGACTTTGAGGATGGCGACCACCTCCGCCTCGGTTTCCGGCAAGGCCACCACCATCGGCAGTTGCCGCAACGCCGCCATGCCGTCGCACTCGTAGGGACGCAGGTCTTCCAGATCGTGGAGCAAACTCGCCGACGGCAGGATGCGGGCCAGTGCACTCACCAGCTCAGCCTTGTCCAGCTGTGAAAAATCTGCATCTGAGATGCCAAAGGCCGGAGCATCGATAAGCTCGCCACTCATAGGGACTCCTTGCGGGTTTTGCAGGCCGGCCACCGATTTCGATTGGCCAGTCGGGCGTATTCAGGCAAGCCTAGTTTAGTGTTTCAAGCGGCTCGAAACCTAAGCGACTGTTGGTGCGCATGATTATTTCCAGAATGCCGGGCGCGTCGGACCCACACGAATGACTTCGAAGTGCTGTTGCGATGTGCGATGCAATCATCGACGGCGGAATCCGTGGAGCGGCCCCCCTGGAATGGGTGTTTTTTTAACCCGCACAGGCTGCTCGAGCCCGTCGGGTACATCCTGCAGGCCGAAGCTGAAGCAAACCACGACCGGCAACTTGCCACTCAGGCCACAACACCAACCTGACTTAAACCCAATGGCCTCCACGGAAGGCGGGGTGGTTCAAAAAACAGCGGGTTATTCGAAGTGTTCTTTTAAATCATTGTATTGCGCCATATCGTTACCACGATCGCTAGAAGTGTGGCTACATGGTATCGGTGGCATCTCATGGTATCGACGCCTTCAATGCCATTCGTCATGCCATGAAAAATGGATGCTTGGCGATGCCAAATGCTGCCAGCCGGCGCCGGACATGATCACAAAAAAGCCCGCAGTGGCGCGGGCTTAGATGTGTTCTTGTGCTACTCAGTGCCAGCCGGTACCAAACGCCGAATCACTCCCACTCGATTGTCAATAGCACCATCCATCTTCAGTGTTTACGCCACTTTCCGTGGATTATGACTTGTTGATACCGTCACCGATACCGTCAAAACCACTTGCCTTGGGAACGCTGCCCGTAGGCAGTCCTCTTGCGGCTTCATTCCGTCTCGGACCGCGCCCAGTGACAAGAAACCGCGCCCTTCATGAGCGTGTCTCCTCAAGCTGGCAAGCCTCTTTATGCGCACTTTACACACCGTTATCGCAGCAAACCAAACTACCATTGATATGCATATTGATCCCACGCGGGATATGAACAAGTACCATAGTATTCCCAAGCCTTCGTATCGAGAACAATGACGTGTCCGCCCCAATAGGCAGAGTCATCAAGTTGGAATACTCCCCACCACCCGCTGTTCTTCGGAATCTGGTCCCAGCGCACTTTCTCATGCTTCCTGACCGCTTTTCTCTTGAACCAGTCCCACATTTCCCGTGCTCGGATCGGGCGGCGTTCCATTGGACATTTACAGTTTCCCTTGTCGCAGCGATAGAAGGACGTATCGGTGAGCAATTCGGCAAAGCCACACCGAATCAACGCGTCGGAAAGAAAGTGCGCGCAATTGTTATCGAACTTTTGAAGTCCTTTGCAGCATGAGACAGGCTGCGCACCACCGCAATCTCGGCAGACGCCGCTCCAGACTCCTGCGATGCCTGAAAGGGTGGGAACTTCGCCTGGAGCTAGTTGAAGTTCCACAACCTCTGCTGTGCTGAGTGCCGGCGCAGGTGCGCCCGGCACACTCTTAGGAGCCGGAGGAGCGAAGTTCTCGGAATCCCAACGAGACTCACCGAATGGAAGAATTGAGTGTGCGGGCCCTTCTACTGTAAGTGACATCCCTTCGTGTGAAATTGAAGTAGAGATCCGTGTCAGTCCCTGCGGAAAAAATGCTACGTGTTGAGCGAGCAGTTCCCGTAGCAAACTCAGGTAAACACTATCTTCTTCGCCCTGAACGACTCTATTAGCTTTCGAAATACCTACGCGATTGGGATCCTTGGACAAACCCGCTTGGCGCGGAGTGGTTTTCTTCCTGTCGACCATGGCTTAACTCCTATGTAAAGTCAGTCACGAACCATGCCGGCCCGTTGAGGCGTACCCTTTTCCGGAATGTCATCGTCGCGAGCACCTCAGCGCTAGCGGTGGGAAATGAGAGCTGGCTAAATGGGGACAAAAGCGTTATCAAGTTGTACCAGAGATACACGCCCGATCTTCTCGAATGGCCCACCGCGAACGTTGATATCGAGGGAGATCGCTCTACGCTGGCCCGGCGTCAGATCGATGGTCGCCTCGTTGAGCGCGTCCACGACGTCTCGTGCCACTTGTCGGGCGAAAGCCTGCACTTCCGCAACGGTGCGCAGAGTCAGGTTTGGCTGCAGCACCAACGGATGGAAGTACCAGTAACGGTCTGGTACATCCTTAGTGGGGTCGGTGATGGGTCTTGGCCCCCCGCCCTTAGGAACACAGAGTCGGCCTTGGAGAGTGAGGTTGAGTGGGGCCGACTCCGATATCGTAGCCAGCAAAGACGTCAGGTAACGCTCAATCGCATTGGCAGGCAACTGCGAGGCCGCTCTCGGAAGCACCACATTCGACTGAGCAGTGCTCGGTGAGACCGGCTCTCCGGCTCCGATCTCCTGCGACTCATAGACGAATTCCCTGTTGGAATCGACGCCGCCCCCCAGTTCCTTTAGGTTCCTGTATGCCTTGAACTTCGATACCGCCGCCTGCCGCTCAAGAACGGGCAACCGCGTCCGCGTCAGCACCAGCGGACTGTTCGTTAAGCTGAAATCAGCGGGCGGAGGAGTCTTCTCGAACTCCCATTTCGTGTTGGTGAAGACTAGGAGTTCAGTCTCGACGTCCGGGAGCGCCGACAACGTCATGACTCGAGACTGAAGCACATCAACCAACCTGTAGCCTTCGCGGATAAGAAGGTCGAGAGCCTCGGGCTTGGTTGAAAGTGCCCCGGATTCGAGGTTCTGCCGGATGCTGGCCATGCAATCGAAGAGTGTTGCCCCGACTTGACTAGCCATCTCGCTGCGTCCGACGATAGGTGCTGGATACTCTATGGTCCACGAAATCATGTCCCCGTCCACCGTGCTCTCCGCAGGCGTCAGCGCAACGGAGTATTCCCACGAGAGGCTGGGAGAAGGAGTCGCGGCTAGGTTGCCCGTGAACTTCGCCCTCTGCTCATCGATCTTCGGCGGTCGAGGGACCAAACGTGATGGCAACCTTGCCTTGAACTCGTTCTGGACCCAGGATTGACTGCTGGGTCGGATCAGCTCAAGCCACTTGCTGCGTCCGACGTCAAGGTCTGATGCCAGTGCGAGCCCCTCATCGTCACGAATCTGGAGGTAGCGCGGCTCGAATGCGAGGGTGCCATCTATTTCGCCTCGCCTTCCGTCCGCATAGCTATTTCGGGGCACGTAGAACGCTACGTCTGCCATGTAGTTACCGCGTCGGTCGAGCGGAACCTTCGCCATGGTCGAGAAAACGACTTGAGGCGCCACACCGTCCATCTTCGCGCGAGCCTCACGGATCTCGATACGGCCAAACGCCGACACCGTGTCCAAGCCGTAGAGCTTGGGGGCGATATTCATCGGCACCTGAAGGAACGCGCCAGGTGCAAAGGCAACCGCGAGATTGCGCAGGAACTCGTCGTGGGCGACAAACCTCGTTCGATCGTTCACTGCACTGCTCTGCATGCGTGTTACCCACTCGATCCGGAGCTTGAAGATCTGCGCCAACTCGCTCTTCATATGAACCGCCCGCGCAAGCGTCTCCAACGCATCGCTGCGCCCGGAGATCGGCACAAGGGTGCGCTCGAGCAACTCCGTGAAGCGGTACATCGTTTCGTCGAAGTCCACGTCCTTCACGAACATCTCGACCTGGGTTTGGCTGCCCGGTCGCAAGACCAGCGCTTGACCCGAAGCCAAGGACTGCCTGAGGGGTTTGGTCGCGCAACTCAGCACCTGCGACGGGTCCGTCGGACTCTCTATGCGCACAAGGGCCTCAGGTACAAGGTAGACCTCGGTCGATTCGGTCGCAATTCCAGATGCGCGTCGGTCAACCAGCCTTGCTACCTTGAACTGGTTGTATTGGGCCTCAACGCGTGCCGAGAACTCGCCCCAGACAGCATCGGTGGAAAGCTGGTCCCGATGGTCCAAAGTTGGATAGATTTTTGATTCCGCCTGCCCGCAGCCTTCAACAGCTGCTCCGGTCGTGGGGTCGGTCCACACCAGACTGCTGTCTCGAAAGACAACGAGGTTGAGGCGAAGTGCGAGTTCAGATGGCGAAAGACCAGCGCGGGGCTTGGTCAGATTGAGGTTCGACTGGGGCTGGATCAGCCAAAGCGCATCCTTTACGCGGTCGGGTTTCTCGACGCTACCTTCGTCGCACCACAGTCCGAGCGCGGGTTCTGTCTTGGCCAGCACACTATCAATCAGGTCACGTACATCCGTAAGGAAGCGTATGATCTCCGCATTTATCGAATTCACGCCACCGGTCAAAGGGCCATGGATTCTCACCTCGGCATAAACCTTGTTACTCGGATCAAGCTGGCATAAACACTGGACAAAGCGTTTTCTGAACTCCTTTAGGCGCTCCTCGATCATTGCTGCCGGATTGTGCGGCTGCCCGGGATCGCGCGTCTTGTAGGAGTCCTGCAGCATGCGGCGCAGGACAGCAGTCTCGAATCGCAGCGCGACCTCCACACCACGGCCCGCTTGCGCGAACGAGTAGCTCATCCGAACTCCGGGCAGTTCCCCAAGGGGAATCAAGCGATCAAAGTACTTGAGGTCGCCCTGACTGCGCTTCTCATAGCCCGGCAATCTGTTGCCATAGACGTCTCGCAACCCGAACTTGACCGTGATACGGTCTCCGACCCCGGCGTACGGGTTCGGCTCGGCTGCAGTTGATCCCTTATGAAAATTCTTGATTGGCAGCGCGACGTTATAGCGATCCTTGTCGTTTGGGTCAGCGCGGGTGTAAGGCACGATCTTGTTTGGCGACACCGCCTGGAAGGCGGCGGATGCCTCGGTGGAAATCTCCAGCAGGTCGAACTTGTCTGCCAGCGATCCCAGCAATCCGTCATGAATCTCCTGCTTCTGCACGGCCCGAGGGCCTGAGGCAGCGAGGCGAACAATTGGGGACCGGACTCCTTCGATGCGCTGCGGGCGAAACCGGATCCAACCATGCGGCTGCACCGGCCGCAGCACGGAACGATTGAACCGCATCACTGCGACACGCGGAGGTTCATCGGCCCCCTGCAGGGTGGCCTCCTTGACGAAGGCAGCATTGAATGCATCGGACCAGGCGTGCTGGTGGCTGGCAATCGGCGCTCGCTTCGATTTCAAGAGGAGCGTAACGGCCAACTCAGCTCTATCGCCAAACAGCTGACTGAGTTCGTCGCCGAGGGGCCTACTGCAGATTAGCCAGTATCCCCCCGAGCTAAGCACGCTCGCATCCTTCAGCATGGTCAGCGCACGCGGTAAGTCCTGCTCCAGAGCAAGGCTAGCCAGATAGGGCGCCTCGTCGGGCGCTGAGCTTAGCAAACTAACCGGTGGCTGCGTGATCCGTGCTAGGTTCGAGCGGTAGATCCACGGCCCTTCGTCCTGCTGCAATTGAAGAGATTGCTGCGGACGCAGATAGATGCCAGGCTCGTTTGGCTCGAGTCCGAGTACTTTGCCGATGCCTTGCGCGTCGACGTGCTTGACATAGCTGTTTTTCGAAAACGGCCGCAAGAACTGCGCAGGCAATTCGAATTCCACGCTTCCAGACTGAATCGCCAAGGCAAGCATCTCGAGGTGACGCTGAGCGCGGTAGTTGCCACCAACGATTTCGAACCCCGTCCGGTTGCCGGAACTTTCTTGGGCTTGCCGCAGGATAATTTCCACGACCGACGCCGGAGCGAAGTCAACCTCCACATCCGCGGTGTGTATCGAACCCGATACAGTCAGGCTTTCCCGACGCTCCCTCAGCAACAAGGTTGCAGCAAGCGGTGGGGCGCCGCGGTCGCTGGCTCTCGGCGCCTGGTCGTCCGGCAGTAGCCACAGCGCTCCCTTATCGGTGCCGCCGACCTCGTATCGTGGTCCAAACGGGATCTCGACGGGGCTCTCTGCAGCGGGCGGAAGCTGGTCCATCCTTGCAAGTTGAATCTGATTGCCGATAGACGGGGCATCGGCCGCCAACGCAGCCATGATGTCTCTGTCGACTGGCCACTGGTAGGGTAGGGTCGTGCCACTCGCGGGATCAACAGCTGGCGATGTATCGATCAAGACCCATGGAGTGCCCGACTGCGCCTTTAGGTACAGCGTGCCCTTGTCCGGCCAATGCGAGTCCAACCATGCCAGGCCGACTTGCTGGCCGGTTAGAGCAACAAGCGGCATCGCGGATGTATCCACGCTGCGGGAGCGCGGGCGCTTGCCCGCAACGTGCGCTTCCGCCCACGACTGCAAGCGGGCACCTGGGGCGGGAACTCTCAATCCGGCTAGATGCAGCGTGCTGGCCTCGGCATAGACCTTATGGAGGCTGTCCAAGGTCTCAGAGGACGGGGTCATCATTGCGAGCTCGAGGTCTCGCCAGCCGATCGGCTTCTGTTGAACCGAGCGGATCACAAATCTGAGCCCGGCCCGCAGTACCGACAAGAACCAATCCTCGAAGATCAGCTGAGTTGCCGGTCTTGTCGCAGCACTCTTCTTCCGTGCGATCCTGGTGTCGCGTTCCTTCAACTGCTCGACCGCGTCCTCAAAGTACTTGCGTAACGCGTCTTCATAGCCCGCATTGACAACCTCTGCTCCTGGAATGCCGACCGTATGTCCAGTGAAGTCATCGCGGTCGTTCAATGCGAAGCTGAGTTCGGGGAATGTCGGGAAGTAGGCAGCATCAAGAGCCTTGGGGGGCGTACCGCTGCCAACCTGCGGCCGCGCGCTGGCCGGATGTGAGATGACGAACTGCAGATTCTTCGCGAGAAACGATGCGATCTGTGAATAGGCCGGTCCGCTCTTTGCGCCCTTTTCTTCGAGAGAATCCAGAACCGTTTGCACGTCATTCGGCCGAACGATGAACTTGTTCCAGTCACCCCCATAGAGTTGGTCCAGCACAGGCTTCAGCGCCCACGCCATGGCCACCACTAGGAGGCTAGCCGCCGGGAAATCACCTGTAGTCCTAGCTTCTGTGTCGCACAGCAAACCGACTTGAAGCTTGGCTTCAGCCTCTTCACGTCCCGCGTTGCTGCTGGTCTCGAGCGAATAGTCGATAATGAGGAAAAGTTTGAACGGCTGCGGGTGCGCGAAGTACTCGAATGCCGTCCAGGGGTTGGCGAGCCTCAGCATCGCTCCCGGCAGCCCAGCCGCCCGAATGTTGAGCGTGCCCAGGCTCCAATCCTGGTGAATCACGGTCTCGAAATGCAGGTCGACTGCAATCTCGAGCGTTCCGTCGAACGGAATGCCGATGCGTGCAATGACCAACCTGAGCGACACGCTGACGCCGAGGTCGATGCTGAGAGTGATCGGCGCCCTGGGCTCAAGGGCAAGTCCAGCCTCTGCCCAGGCAGCCAGCATGAACCCGAACTTGATGATGGCGAAATCAACGACTGCGTAACCCTCGAGGAGAAGTCCCGCAGTGCCAACTATGCGCCAATGGACGGCCGATGGCTCCGGGGTTGGATAGGGGGGATCAAGTTTTGCCAGCCGGCCAAAAGCACCTTCCAGAGTGGCGTAAAGCGTAAGCGAAATACCCGCGCGGAAGATTCCCGCCTCGATCGTTTTTCCCAGTCCGAAGCGCCCGGCGAGGCCGAATTCGATGACTGGTGAATATGCATAGTGGCCGTTGTAGCTAGGATTCCATTCGCGAGGAACTAGGCTCAATACCTCAGCGCCCTTCTCCCCAAAATAGACGCCGCCGAAGCCGATGAACGGAAACAGTTCCGCACTGAAGGACCTCGAATAGTCGCGACCGCGCGGGAAGCCAAGGTCAAGGCGCCAGTTACCGTTTGTGTAGATGTCAAGGCCGAGGTTGCCAAGCACCACCGTCACAGCGCCGAGGTCCATGCGACGGAAAGCGGCCGGCGGTGCGATCTCGATGGCGTAGAGCCCGATCTCGTCAGAGATCTTGCGATACAGAACGTCGATGTCGATGAAACTCGCCGTCGCGGGCACGGCGACATGTACACCGTACAGTGCCTGCTGCTCGTCGCTCATGACGAAATGCACATTGGCGGCGTCGCCGAGTTTCACCTCCGTCGCAACGGTCCAGTCGGTACCTCTGTCGTAGAGGATCCCACTTTCCGAGAACAGTTTCTTGAGGCGCTGCTTGAACTTTGGGCCATCGGTTTGCGGATTAAACGTGGCGCTGTCGCCGTCTTCGTTTAATTTTCCATTTAGTAGGTTCTTTCGCGCCTCCACAACCAGTGCGCGCGCATTCCACGCTGCACCGGATTGAGCCAGCCATTTGAGGCGTTGCCCTAGTATGAGGACTGGGATCTCGAATCCACCACCAATCTTGTAATCGCTACCGCCGACCAGCCATCCGGCGGGCCCACCCTCAGCGAACACGACCATTAGCGTGACATTCTTCTTCTCGGGAACGGCTTTTCCGAGTACCTCGACGAAGGCCCCGGCAAGCGCAAGTGCCGCCGTGAGCCCCTGGTTTGGCGGCAAATCACCTGCCGTTAGCAGCGCGACCTCTTGGGCAATGAAACGCACGACGCCCTGGATACCGATCTCAAGCTTGCCCTCGACCCCCGATAGTTTGAACCCCAGCGCTGGCATCTGGACACTGCCGACATTCCACTGCCAGCCGAGCAGGACGCGCCCCGTAAGTTTGTTCTGCAGCCCAAGGAGTTTGCCAAGGCCACCGAGTGCAACTTCCACCTCGAGCGCGAAGTCGAAGCCATCCTTGATTTCAATACCCGGGAACTTGAGGTTGAAATAGCCGAAGTCGCTGGGGAACTTCGGCAGTTTCGCGGCTACGGTCCCGCTCGCGTCCGCACGAGTCCGGCCTGACCAGACGAAACCTCGGAGTTGGGCTCCGATTCGCTCGAGCAGTCCACCGGGACGAGACGTCTTTATTTCAGCTTGCATTGCACCGGCCTCGAATCCGAATTTCGGGCTCACATCGCCATCAGCCCGATCGAATTCAAGAGTGACCGCCGTATTGGAGAACGCTAACTCATCGAGAGACAGCAGATCGCCCTGTGTTTTCTTGAATGCGAGCTTGCCTGTGACTGCAAAGCGGGTGTGGACGTGCTCCGGCGCTCCCTTCGTGACAGTACTGCGTAGCTCGACGCGTTCGACCGTGACGGACTCGAGGATGGGATTGTCCGTTCCAAACGGCAACGTCTTGATGTCTTCGTTAACGAAGGTGTAGATGTCTTCCGAATGGCCATCGCGCACTCGCACCTCGTAGCGACCTTGGATCTTCAGGTCGTGTGCGAACGCATCCGAGGTCCTGCTCTTCGGCTTTTCCTCGAACGAACCACCGGCGATCGAGCCGAGCCTGAGTGTGAGCAAAGCATCAAAGCGCCGAATCGCCGAGTCCTCGAACTGCACCGCAAGACGATCGACCCGCATGCCGTATCGGTTTTCGTCGTGGCCGCGCAGGATCGGATCAGTTTCATTGAGCAGTTTCGAAGCGCTCTTGCGCCGGGTGCCCTGTGAAGCTGGATTCTTGTATTCGTAATCGACTAGTCCAAAGAAGGAACTACGCGTGATCTTCAGAGAGGCATCCGATTGTGCCTCGATCCTGTTTGTGTCGATACCGAAGTAGGGAGCGGAGAAGTTCGATTTGGCGATCCCAGCCTCCATGCCCGCTGCTTGCTCGGGAAACCCCACTGGAAGCGCGTCGAAGACCATGACGCCGTTCCAGTTGTCGGCCACGATTCGCTCCTTAAAGCCGCGGTACATCTCCTTCTGGTCGGCGTTTCCCGAAGTCGCCCGCCTCTTGTACTCTGCTATGTCATTCTGCAAACGCTGCTGCACGCCCCGGGCCGACCCGGGCTTGTTGAACACGTCCGGAAACAGCCAGGAGGTGAACTCGCTTACCAAGCTTTCGGTCGACTTCTTGCCGAACTTCACCACGAGTATCGGCGGCTTGCTCGGCACGTTCGTAGAGAGTCCGCTCGGCGGCACAGGCAGCAGCAGGTCGAACTTCCAGCCACGCACGTGGACCGTTGCTTCGACGCGGCCCACATCGCCATACTGGCTTGGATCAAGTGGGAAGCTGATGACGAGAAAAACTTCCGCGTGCCGGAGTGCATCTTCAATGACCCAGCGCGGCGATCCCTTGGGTCGGTGAAACGTCAGCTCTAGGTTGGTCTTTGCGTCCTCGTCGAGGCTGGAGGCGATCCTGATTTCCTGCCAAGTCTCGTTCTCGATGCGGACCAGAAAGCCTTGCGGCGTAGTGATCCATCCATCCGTTGTTAGCCTCGCCTGTGAGAGAAGCCTCGCGGGTGCATCCCCGATCGTCCGGACACGAACTGGCGAAAGCACGCTCTGCTCGAAGAACGCGTAGGCGTCGCGCGCCGCTGGCTTGGAATAGTCGACGCCTCCTGCGGGCGACAACGGAATTAACACTGGGTCTTTTCGTATTGGGTTCTTCGCGAAGCCCCAGGCGGCCTCCGGCGACTTGCCGTTGGGTGGCTTTGGTGCCGTGGGCGAGTACGCCGGGGCTTCATGTGGTTGAAGCACGAACTCGACCAGGTCACCACTCCGCGGCACCAGTTTCGCCCAAGAAGTCTTGCGGTAAGGCTCGAGATTCTGGCCGAGACCGCCTTTGAAGGACCGCGCGAGCCAAGAGGGCAGTTGCAGAGACTTATTCAGGCTCGCGGGCATCTCGATGGGCGAATAGGCGTTCATGCCTGGCACAAAATCGATGTACTCCCGGCGTTCTGGATCGTTCGATATATGCATGAACTCTGTGGCCGCCCCCCCAAGGAGCAATGGCGCCACCGCCCCGGGGCGCCCAACTTTAGTGCCAACCTGTATCCCGAAACGTCCCGAAGGAACGAGATCAGACTGTCCGTGCAGTTGCTGCTCGACTACGAACTCACCCAGGTCGGGCTGGAGGTATACGGCAGTGCCGTCGGCGATCCGCAACGTCGAGAGAAACGCGCGTTGCGGGTTCGGGGTTGGTCCCGGAGTGGTTAGCGTAATGATGCGGACCGACGAGCAGAATGGATCGCCTGGATTATCGCCATGCCAATGTCGAAACGGGTTGAGTCGAGCCCGCAGGCCCACGCGCACGTCCCTGACCCACGGCGCGAGTAGTGGCAACCTTATGGTCTGCGCTTCGCCGAAGTAGTAGCTGATGCCGGGATTCCATAGCTGCGCAAAGGAGCCTTGATTGACATCCCCGTCCAACACCATCCGGGCCGAGTTCCACCCTCCCCTCTGGCTCGCGTCCTTTGTTGCCTGAATGAATGTCAGGCTGGTATTGATGGTGTTGCCGCTGCCGCCCGCGAGCGTGATCGACTGCGCGCCGCGAATACGCAACTCGTTGTCAGCCGATGCCTCCAGTACGCACATCCGACCCGCGCCCACAACAATGGAGATGCGCCAATCCTCGATTGAGACAGTGTCCGTTCGAACAGTGGCGGCCGCCACATCGCCAAGAATGCCGTCCTTGATGCTAGGTCGACCAGTCGCATCCAGCGCAAGAACAATCAGCACGTTGCTCGAGAACGCTGAGCTCGATTCCGAATCGTCGACGGCCATCTGGAGCAGTCTCCACGTCGGCGGAGTCCAAAACCCGCCATCGCAGAGCAGGAAACGTCCCCTGCCGAGGCCCTGCGCCAGAGAAATCGATGAGGGGAGCGAAGCGCCGAGATCTGCATCAGCCAGAAAGGCAATAAACCCACATCCTGGCTCCGCGCTAAAGCTCACTAGCTCTGGAATGAATAACCGCCCGCCCGAAACCCTGCTTAGAGTAGTCATTTCCACGATACCTCATCGTCAGGCGCCAGAATCAGATCGCCGATCTCCTCGAAGCTGCGATAGTCGAGCGATGCATAGCGGAAAAGCGGCGCGATGCGTCGAATTTCGACTGATCTGGGCTTTGGGCTTGTTATGCTTCGGTTGGAATTGGAACCGCTTCTCTCGTAGGCGACAGCGCCCAGGGTTCCACGATCGGCTTGAACCACATCGCGGATTCGGGTGCCCATTTCGACCCAGCTCAGCGCACCATTGATTGAAATTCTGATCTCTGGAATGGGTAATGCCCTAGCACTGATCAAGAAGCAGCGCCCGTCGACGCAGCTCTTGCGTAGGGTGTCACGCGCCTCTGTTCCTTCTGGTGAATCACCGTCCACTAAGTTTGCATTATGCGAGAGATTGATGGCACCTGCGTAATTGTCGGCCGCGAAGATCATCGGTAGAGCAAGCACCTTGATCCTGGTCTTTGAAGCCATGTCCTTCTGGCCCACCACCAGAGATGGATAGCGTAGGACTAGGACACCGCTCTTGCCAGTACAAGCGGGGTTAACAAAATCCCACGAACCGTTGATCAGCCTGAAATTCTTGACGACGAAGTCCGGTTCCGGACTGCTAGCGTTCATCTCCAGCACCTGTGACAGGTCTGTGGAATTGAAGTCGGCGATGTCGGATCCATAGATCGTTGGCCGCCATGCTGATAGGGTGGTGCATCCACCGCGTTTCACCACGTCGTAGACCACGCTGGATGTTCCCGCACTTGCCCAACCTTCGCGCAACTCTGAGAGATTGGCGGCCGAATAGAAATGACTGAAGACAAGCCGCAATCGCATTCCAGGACGCAGCGCAACTAGCTTTTCGTTTGAGTCAGGGTCAAAGAGATAGTTGTGCCACAAGTCCTCGGTAAATGTTCGTGGTATCAGCGTGGATACCAATTCGATTAAGTTAGACCGAAATGTGCTCCGCGCTTCTTCTGGCACTTCCACAAAGCATGTCCCGGATTGCGCCAACCCAGCGTTGATCGATTCCTCCAACCGTCTCGGATCGATTCGATCCGGCGATGCCATCCGCACTCTTGTGTGCGCCGACGACCTAAATCCCCAGGCTGGCTGTAGTCGAACATCCTCGTCGGAACCTTCGCGTGCTGCAAATGGGATTTCGAATCCATCGCACTTCGCGACCCATGGCATCGGCAGGACAATTGAGAGGTTCTGCGATGTGGAAACTCCCGGTGGAACTAGTAGAGCTTGTGTAGACTTGGTGCCTATGGTGACGGAGTAGTTTCCCGTCCCATAGCTCGCACACCCACTGGCACCTGCCGCTATCGCCGCAAGAAATATGTATTGGGCGAGAACAGCTGCGCGCCCGAAGTTGCCAAGAAAGCTATTCACAACTCCCCTCCCCTAAGGATCAGCGACCGCCTCCTACCCGACGATTTCCCACTACTAAATTGCCAATGTCACTTCATATCGTCGTCCCGATGACTATTCTTTTGAATTACG
>ERZ650300.288-NODE-288-length-29310-cov-21.249872_pt1 | contig 29310 bp, 24 predicted proteins | sample MGYA00376236_ERZ650300 | MGnify/ENA primary metagenome ERZ650300 (study PRJEB26733, sample SAMN07839303) | wastewater metagenome | biome: urban; feature: wastewater treatment plant; material: waste water | place: USA: North Carolina | collected 2016-04-28 ...
ACTGGGCTCGGTATTGCTGGGCCACACCCGCTCGGTGGCGCAGTGTTTTTCCCGCTCGACCACCACCATTGCCCGCAGTGGCATTGACCATATCATCGTCCAGCTTTACATGGTGGGCGGGTATCACGGCCGCGCCGGCTCGGCAGAGATTGAAGTACAGGCTGGGGATATTTGTGTGCTGGATTGCGCTGAGACATTTGAGACTCAGGCCAGTGATTTTGAAAACCTCACATTGGTGATTCCCCGGGTACTGCTGGAGGCCAAATTGCCCCGGCTGGAAGCTCTGCATGGCCTGGTGCTCAAGGCCGGCAGCACCTGGAACCGGATTCTGTCGCAACACCTTTTGGTGCTGTTCGAGCAGGCGCCACACATGACCGTGCGCGAGTGCGAAAGAATCGCCGGTGGCGCCATTGCCCTGCTGGCGGCTTGTCTGCAAGGTGAAATCGAAACCCGGGATGAACAGGCTGGCGCCAACGTCACCCGCACGGTGCTGCACGTGCGCCGCCATATTGACGCCCACCTTTCTGACCCCGCGCTGGACGCCGAGCAGGTGGCTGCCCGCTTTGCCCTGTCGCGCGCCACCCTATACCGGCTGTTTGAACCGTTTGGCGGTGTGGCCGGCTATATCCGCAGCCGTCGCCTGCGCCGGGCGTTTTTTGCCTTGCGTGCCCGCGAACTGGCCAATCTGCGCATCAGCGACATAGCCCAACGCTGTGGCTTTGCCAGCATGGCCACCTTTACCCGTGCCTTCAAGGCGGCATACGGTGTCACTCCGGCCGCGCTGCGCAGCGTGTCGGCATTGAATCCGGCTCGGACTGGCCCGCACGATCCTGCGCTGGATGACGGGCAGGGCATTACCCGCTGGATGCATGAAATCACGGCAGACAATATCCGCTGATTGGGGCGATCTGCCGTCATTTCATCGCAAAGTCCGCTCAATCTGTCTTAATCCTCCGCGGGGTGATTGACTTTGCCTGCCTGGCTATCCAACATCGGCGCGAATTATAAAATCGCCGCCACGCCCAAGGCGCACGCCAGCCCGCTCCACGCTGCCAAGCCCTCCCGGCATTGATGCACGGCCTTGCCGTACTGCGTGTACGGCTCTGCGCTGGCTTGTGTGAGCGGCGCTTATTGCCATGACCGGCGCGGATGCTGTCATCCGCTGCCCTTTGCCAGCGTCAGACACATGAACCCAGCCTTTTTAGTTCGCCGTCAGGCGATGCCCGCCCCGGCCTTGCAAACCATCAGACCATTACCCTTGATCGTGGTCGATCAAGGGCTCAGCGACTGGCCGGATTTGCTCCGCCTGTTACCCACATCCATGCAGGCCCGTGTGCTGACCCTGCACGCCGGCCTGCCACAATTGGCGGCCTGGCTGGCAGAAAAACCAGCCGGCTCAGTCAGCGAGCTGCACTTGCTCTGCCATGGCCGCAGTGGCGGCCTGCTGCTGGGCGGGCAGTGGCTGACGCTGGATAATCTGGCCGCTCACACCGACAGTTTGCGCCAACTGGGTCGTGCGCTGGCGGCAGAGGCCGACTGGCGGGTGTATGGCTGTGAAGTGGCGCAGGGCGCACGCGGCCGGCGCTTTGTGGCTGCATTGGCGCGACTGAGCGGCGCCCAGCTTGCCGCAGCATCCACGCCAATTGGCGCGGGCCATGGCTGGACGTTGGATGTGCAGTTTGGCCAACCCAGCCGCCAGCGAATTCCGGCCTGGTTGACCAAGGTGGCCAGCCAATATCGCGGCGTGCTGGCGGCCTCGCATGATTTTGACACCACCACCAATGGGGGCGATGGCACTTCGGTGGCCACCATCACCACCTGGGGCTGGAGCGCCCCCATCACCGCCATCCGCTTGACCGCCGCCAACGGCACTTGGCGGATGATCAACGATTACGGTTATAACGGCATATACGGCTGGGGCGGCTCGGCATTCACCGGCGCCTGGGCGCTGAATACCGGTTCCAGCGCCGGCAGCTCGGTTACCCTGACCGCCGACATCAACAACGACGGCGTGTTTGGCGATGCCTTCTGGCTGAAAAGCCTGAAACTGGCCGACCCAAGCAATACCGGCGGCATTTATACCATCAAACCCAACGGTGCCAGCAGCGGGCAGGAGCTGGTGGAAGTGCCCAGCAGCTTTACTTCGCTTGCCAGCTACACGCCCGGCGTCACCAGCAATTTCAATCGTGTCACCAGCGTGGTGATCCAGTTTGCCGGCAGTGCCAGCGGCATCGGACTGGACGACATCGACATTGCCGAGCCCAGCAATACCGCGCCGACCATCAGCAGCGGCGACACTGCCAGCGTGGCAGAAAACGCCGCCACCAGCACCGTGGTGTACACCGCCAGCGCCAGCGATGCGGAAGGCGACGCCATTACCTATTCGCTCAGCGGAACCGACGCCGCTGCATTCAGCATCGACACCGCCGGCGCCATCCGCCTGCTCAACCCGGCGGACTTTGAAACCCAATCCAGTTACAGCTTCACCGTCAATGCCGCCGATGGCTATGCCACCAGCAGCCAGGCGGTGACACTGAGCATCAGCAATGTCAACGAAGCGCCGACAGCGGTCAATTTCACCAGCGCTGGCCTGAATTCTGCCACCGCCGTGGCGGGCGCCTCGGTGGGCACGCTATCTGCAGTAGACCCCGATGTCGGCGACACACACACCTTCAGCCTGGCACTGGGCAATGGCAGCAACGACGCCGACAATGGCAAGTTCACCATGCTGGGAAACACGCTGAAAGTGGGCGCCACGCCTTTGGCGGCAGGCAGCTATCATGTGCTGATGCGTGCCACCGATGCCGGTGGCTACTATCTCAACCAGGCCAAAACCATTGTCATCAGCCTGGCCAATATGGCGCCGGTCATCACCAGCGGCGCCAGCGGCAGCGTGGCAGAAAACGCCGCCACCAGCACGGTGGTTTATACCGCCACCGCCACGGATGCCGAGAGCGATGCGCTCACCTATGCGCTGACCGGCACCGATGCGGCATCATTCAGCATCGACACCGCTGGCGCCGTGCGTTTGCTCAGCCCGGCCAACTTTGAGGTCAAATCCAGCTACAGCCTCACCATCAATGTCAGGGATGCCACCCACACCACCACCCAGGCGGTGACCCTCAATGTCACCGATGTCAACGAAGCCCCCAGCGACATCAGCCTGAGCAACAGCAGTGTGGCAGAAAACACCGCCACTGCCAGCGCGCTGACCATCGGTTCCCTGAGCAGCATCGACCCGGATGCCGGCAACACCTTTACCTACAGCATTGTCGGCGGCGCCGACCAGGCACGCTTTCAGCTCAGCGGCGCCAACCTGCAATTCAAGGCCGGCACCACGCTGGACTACGAAACCCAAAACAGCTACGCCGTCACCGTGCGCAGCACCGACCAGGGCGGGCTGAGCTTCGACAAGGCCTTGACCATCAGCCTGAGCAACGTCAACGAAAAACCACTGATCAGCTCACCTGCTGCGCAAAACGTCACCCAGGGCGTCGCCACCGCGCTGACCGGCATCAGCCTGGCCGACCCGGATGCCGGCAGCGGGCTGCTGAGCCTGTCGGTGTCTGGCGAACCTGCGGTGTTCAACGCCAGCAATGGCGGCGGGGTGACGGTCAGCGGCGCCGGCTCGCCCAGCATCACGCTGACTGGCTCGCAAGCCAACCTGAATGCCTTTATTGCCGCCGGCCGGCTGACCGCCACCACCCCGGCCGGCATGGCCGGGCCGTTCACCATCACGCTGGACAGCGATGACAATGGGCTGAGTGGCGCGGGAGGCGCCAAGCAGGACAGCAAGACACTGACCCTGAATGGCGTGGCCGCCCCCGTGGTCAGCCCGCCGTCCAGCGGGGGCAACAGCAATCCGCTGTTCGACGGTGTGGAAGTCACCGCCGGCAGCGTCTGGCGCGCGGATGGCCGCTACGTGCCCAGCCTGAATATTCCGGTTATTCCCCGCAATCGGGTAGACCAAGACCCCAGCAGCCCGAACGCCGACATCCCGCTGGCCGGCAGCAGCACCCCGATCATCAAGGCCGAAATCCCCACCGGCATCGGCATGACCTCCATCGGCGGCGACAGCACCAAGACCGACAAAACCGACCTGATCACCGCCATCAAGAGCCGCACGGTGGACAAATCCGCCGACCAGAACAGCATGGTGGACCTGGGTAATTTCTTCCTGAAAACCCTGCCCAACAGTGCCGACCTGTGGGTTCGTACCGTGGTGATCAGCGCTGATTCCAGCAAGGATGCCGCCGGCAGTCTGGTGTTCCGTGGCCAGACCAGCGACAGCAATACCGACACCGCCCTGGTGCTGGATTTCAGCAACCTGCCAAAAAACAGCAAGGTTTCCACCGAGAACATCAACTTTGCCGCCGTGGTCGGCGAGGTGAACATCACCACCGGTGACGGCAACCAATTGCTGATTGCCGACAACAAGGCGCAAACGCTGGATTTGGGCGCCGGCAACGATACCGTGTATTCGGGGGCTGGCGATGACGTGCTGAACAACAGCAAAGGCAACGACAAACTGTTTGGCCAGGGCGGCAACGATACTTTCAATGCCGAGAACGGCCAGAACACCCTGCACGGCGGCACCGACAGCGACACCGCCAAATTTACCGGCAAGCGCGCGGATTACACCGTCGAGCGGCACGACGGCTACGTCAAGGTGATCAACAATGCCGACACCAGCAAGAGCACGCTGGTGGTGAATGTGGAAACCCTGCAATTTGCCGATAGCAGTGAGACCATCCAGGCGCGTGACGAATTGAAGGTGCTGGCGGGTTCTTACCTGCAGGTGCTGGGTCGTCAGGCGGATGTATATGGCTTTGATTACTTTGGCGATCTGCAATCCAAGGGTTACAGTCTGGGTGGCATTGCCATCAATATGATCAAATCCGATGAAGCCAAGGCACGGGGCTTTGTGCTGACTGGCGACGCGGTGAACGATGTGGAAATGCTGTACAAGGCGATTCTGGGTCGGGAGTCGGACGCCGGTGGCAAGGCAGCATGGGTGCAACAGATGCAGTCGGGTGGCATGACGCTGGAGCAGGTGGCCAATGCGTTCATGGTGTCCGGCGAGATGCAGAAGCACTATCTGGTGCAGACCGGTTGGGATTTCTTGCTGTGACATCGCTGTTGCCTTGAGGTCGCTCACCAAACCCTCCTGGCGTCGCTGCCGTAGGTGTTCCCCAACGCATAAGCGCCGCCCGCCATGCGGTGGGTCGGGCTGGCAGATAGATATTTGCTGACCGATTCAGCCCTGGCATGGCGTGTCAGTTCCCCAGCCTTCGGGCGGGCGCTCTCTCCCCGAGATGCCCGCCATTTTTTGCGGGTTTTTTGTTCACCCTCTCGCGCCATGCGATGATGGCGCCCTTGTCGCCGCCAGGAGAACATCCCTCATGACCCCACTTGTCACCCCCACCGTCTGGCAACTGTTCACCGGGTTTTCTGCCGTCGCCCTGTCCGGTTTTGGCGGGGTGCTGCCGATTACCCGGCGCACCCTGGTGGAAAAACGCCGCTGGCTGGACGAAGCCGAGTTTGTCGAGCTGCTCAGCCTGGGCCAGCTCTTGCCCGGCCCGAATATCGTCAATCTGGCGGTGATGTTTGGCGACCGCCGTCGCGGCCTGCCCGGCGCGTTGGCGGCAGTGGCTGGCTTGTTGACCGGGCCGCTGATGGTGGTGCTCACCCTGGCCAGCCTGCACCAGCGCTATGGCCACCTGTCGATGGTGCAGCACGCCATCAGCGGCATGGCCGCCGCCGCCTGCGGCCTGCTGGTGGCCATGGGCGTCAAAATGGCCTGGCTGCACCCCAAAAACCCGCGCACCGTGGCGGTGGCGCTGCTGGCCATGGCCGCCATTGCCGGCCTGGGCTGGCCGCTGCTCAAGGTGCTGCTGATTGCCGGCCCGATGGCGCTGCTGTGGGCCGCGCGCGAGGAGCGCTGACATGCACGACGAAAGCCTGTGGCTGGAAATCGCCTGGCTGTGTTTATTGATTTCGCTGATGGCCATCGGCGGCGCCAACGCCATGGTGCCGGAGATTCACCGCTATGTGATCGAGCAACGCGGCTGGATGCGCGGCGACGAATTTGCCGCGCTGTTCGCCATCGCCCAAGCCTCGCCCGGCCCCAATGTGCTGTTCATCACCCTGATCGGCTGGAAAGTGGCCGGCTGGCCCGGCGCGGTGGCCTCCACCGTGGCCATGTGCGGCCCCTCGTCCACCCTGGCGCTGGCCGCCGGGCGCACCATGGCGCGCAACCCGCAATCGCGCTGGCGGCGGGTGATCAAATCCGGCCTGGCCCCGCTGACCATCGGCCTGATTCTGGCCGCCGGCTGGGTGCTCACCCGCAACACCGTGCACAGCTGGGCCGACGCCGCGCTATGCGCCGTGGCGGTGGCCGCCTCACTGCACGGGCGCATCAACCCGGTGTGGTTGATCGGGCTGGGCGCGGCGGCGGGGGTGGTGTGGGGAGGGTGAGCGCCACGGCAGGGATATCACTGAGCGCCTGAGCACGCTGTCGGCGCATTCTCGTCCGGTACGTCTGCCTCCGCCACCCGCTGCAACAAACCCGTCAGTTGGGTCAGTTCTTCCCCACTCAGCGCCGTGCGCAGCCAGGCGCCGGCCTTGGCCACGGCGTCGGCCATGGCTTGTTCGATCAGCGCCTGGCCGTCGGTGGTCAGCCGCACCGGCTTGATGCGGCGGTCGTCGTTGCGGCATAGCCGGGCAATCAGCCCGCGCGCTTCCAGTTGCGCCATCACCTTGCTCAAGCCGCCTGAGGTCAGCAGCATCTGTTCCAGCAATTGCGAAGGGGTGAGGGTGTAATCCGGTTCGGCGTTGCGCAGGGTGGCCAGCAGGTCGAATTCGGCGCTGGACAGCGCATGTCGGGCCAGTGTCGGCTGCATGGGCTGCAGTGAGCGGCGATGCGCCCATTGCAGCCAGAGGAACACCGGCACGGTGTGCGGGTCTAGCGAGACATCCCAGCCGTGGTGTGACATATGGTTCATTGTCTTGCCCCTTTCTGCGCTGGCGTTGGCACACGCTGTCGGCGGCCATGTAACATAAAGTAAAACCCTGCCGGGTATCTTGCTGGAAAGATAATACCAGCATACCCTTACCCCCTTGGTTATCCAACTGAATTCCGGCGCGTCCGCCGCCGGCGCGCCCCCTGATCCAGACAAAGGAATCCCACCATGACGCTTGCCAAGCGCCAATTTTTTTCCAGTCCATCCTTGTCCGCCTGGTTGACCATGGCCTGCGTCGGCGTGGTGTTGGCCGGTTGCGGCGAGAAAAAAGCCGACGCGCCGCCGCCGCAAGGGCCGATGCCGGTCACCGTGCTGGACATGCAACCACAAAAAGTGCCCACCCGCGTCGAGGTGATGGGTCAGGCCGAGGGCGCGCGTGAGGCCGAGGTGCGCGCGCGGGTGGGTGGGATTCTGCTCAAGCGCCTGTATCAGGAAGGCGAGCCGGTGAAAGCCGGGCAGGCGCTGTTCCAGATCGACCGCGCCCCGTATGAAATTGCCGCCGCCGAGGCGCGCGCGCGCGCCGAGCAGACCGCACGCGAAGTGGCACGGCTGAAGGGGCTGGCCGAGGCCAAGGCGGTGGCGCAAAAAGACTACGACGATGCGGTATCGGCCAATGCCATGGCACAGGCAACGCTCAAGCAGGCCGAGCTGAATCTGTCGTGGACCACGGTCACCGCGCCGGTGGCCGGGGTGGCGGGCCGCGCGGTGAAATCCGAAGGCAATCTGATTTCCACCGCCGACAGCCTGCTGACCAATGTGCAGCAGGTGAATCCGGCCTGGGTGCGCTTTTCGCTGGGCGAGGGCGATCTGGCCAAGTTTCCGGCGCGGCGGGTGACGGCTGAAGCGGTGCAGGCGGTGGAGCTGGTGTTGCCGGATGGCTCGGTCTACCCCAAGCGCGGCAAGCTGAACTTTGTGGCCAGCAATATCGACACCACGCTGGGCACACAACAGCTGCGTGCCGAATTCGATAACAGCGAGCAATTGATCCTGCCGGGCCAGTTTGTGCGCGTGCGTCTGGTCACGGGTGAGCGTGACGGGGTGTTCCTGGTGCCGCAAACCGCCGTGGCGCAAGGCGAACAGGGCGCGCGGGTGATGACGGTGGGCGCAGACAATAAAGCCACGCCGCGCCCGGTGCAGGCTGGCGAATGGCGGGGCAAGGATTGGGTGATTCTGGGCGGGCTGAAGGCGGGCGATAAGGTGATTATCGACAATCTGATCAAGCTCAAGCCGGGCATGCTGGTCAAGCCGCGCGCGCCGGGCGAGGCTGGCGGCGACAAGCCGGCCGCCGATGGCAAGAAAGGCTGAGCCATGTCCAGATTTTTTATCAACCGGCCGATTTTTGCCTCGGTTATCTCTATCATCATCGTGATTGCCGGGCTGGTGGCCTTGCAGGTATTGCCGATTGCGCAATACCCGCAAATCGCCCCGCCCACCGTGGTGATCACCGCCACCTATCCGGGCGCATCGGCAGAAACCCTGTCCAAGACGGTGGCCGCGCCGATTGAAGAACAGCTCAACGGCGTGGAGAACATGCTGTATTTCACCTCGTCGGCGGCAGCCAACGGCGTGGTCAGCATCACCGCTACGTTTGAGGTGGGCACTAACGCCGATATGGCGGCGGTGAACGTCAATAACCGGGTCAAAGCTGCCGAGCCGCGTCTGCCAGAAACCGTGCGGCGCAATGGCGTGGTGGTGCAAAAGCGCTCGACCGACATCCTGCAAGTGGTGGCGCTGAAATCCGACGGCGGCAAATACAGCACGCTGTTTTTGTCCAACTACGCCTCGCTGAACATCGTTGATGAGCTCAAGCGGGTGAAGGGCGTGGGCGATGTGACGGTGTTTGGCGCGCAGGATTACTCCATGCGCATTTGGCTCAAGCCCGACCGCATGGCCCAGCTGGGGGTGACCACCAGCGAAATCGCCGCCGCCATCAACGCCCAGAACGCGCAGAATGCCGCTGGCAAGATTGGCCAGGAGCCGGCGCCGAACGACCAGCAGTTGGTGTACACCGTCACCGCCAAGGGCCGGCTGCTCAGCGAAGATGAATTCGGCAATATCGTCATCCGCGCCAGCGGCCCCAGCGGCGTGCTGCGGCTGAAAGATGTGGCGCGCATCGAGCTGGGCGCTTACAGCTACGAGCAAAGGGTGACGCTGGACGGCCAGCCGACCATCGCCATGGGCGTGTTCCTGCAAACCGGCGCCAATGCGCTGGAAGTGGCCGACTTGGTACAGGCCAAGATGCAGGAGCTGCAAAAGAAATTCCCGCAAGGCATGGGCTATGTGGTGCCAGTGGACAGCACCCGCTTTGTCACCGCCTCGATCAAAGAGGTGAAAAGCACGCTGATCGAAGCCATGGTGCTGGTGATCGCCGTGGTGTTTTTGTTTTTGCAAAGCTGGCGCGCCACGCTGATTCCGATGGTGGCGGTGCCGATTTCGCTGATTGGCACTTTTGCCGGGCTGTGGCTGTTTGGGTTTTCCATCAACACGCTGACCTTGTTTGCCATGGTGCTGGCCATCGGCATCGTGGTGGATGACGCCATTGTGGTGCTGGAAAACGTCGAACGGTTGATGGCGGAAGAAAAACTCTCGCCCAAGCAGGCGGCGATCAAGGCCATGCACGAAGTCACCGGCGCGCTGATTGCCATTGTGCTGGTGCTGTGCGCGGTGTTTGTGCCGGTGGCGTTTCTGGGCGGCATCGCCGGCCAGCTGTACAAGCAGTTTGCCGTCACCGTGGCGGTGGCGGTGGTGCTGTCCGGCGTGGTGGCGCTGACGCTGACCCCGGCCTTGTGCGCGCTGCTGCTGAAAGCCCAGCACAGCGAAAACAAGCTGTTTGCCCCGTTCAACCGCGCGTTTGACCGGCTGACCAATCGCTATACCGGCACGGTGCGTTTTACCCTGCGCCATGGGCTGGTGGGCGTGCTGGTGTTTGCCGGTGTGGTGGGCGCCACCGCGCTGTTGTTCAAGCTGATCCCCGGCGGCTTTGTGCCGGCCGAGGATCAGGGCCGGCTGATTTCAGCCTTGAGCCTGCCCGACGGCGCCACGCTCAAACGCACCGAAGCCACGGGCGAGCGTATGCGCCAGATGGTGGCCAAAGACCCGGCGGTGGAACATACCTTTATTGTCTCGGGTTTTGACTTGATCAGCGGCGGCAATAAAACCAACGCTGGCACGGTGTTTGTCACCCTGAAAGACTGGTCGGAGCGCGAAGGCAAGGCACAAGACATGGTGGGCAAATTCACCGGTTTTGGCATGAGCCAGCCTGATGGCATGGCGCTGGTGTTCAACCCGGCGCCAATCCAGGGCCTGGGCACCACCGGCGGTTTTGAGGTGTATGTGCAAAACCGGGTGGATGGCGATCCGAAAAAGCTGAGCGAGGTGCTGAACGTCTTGATGGACGAACTGAAGAAACACCCGGAATTCACCCGGATTTCTACTTTCTTCCGCCCCACCGTGCCGCAGCTGTTTGTGGAAGTGGACGAACAAAAAGCCATGGCGCTGGGCATTGCCATCTCGGATGTGTACACCACGCTGCAAAGCACCATGGGCGCGTACTACGTCAACGACTTCAACAAGGCCGGCCGGGTATACCGGGTGCAGTTGCAAGCCGAAGCGCCGTACCGCATGAAGCCGGACGACATCAACCGGGTGTACGTCAAGAGCCAGAGCAGCCAGGCGATGATTCCGCTGTCGGCCATCGCCACGGTGAAAAACGTGGTTGGCCCCGAGCAGGTGGAGCGCTTTAACGGCTTTATCGCCGCCAAGCTGATGGGCGACAGCAAGCCGGGGGTGAGCTCGGGCCAGGCCATGCAGATTGTCGAAGACGTGGCCGCCGCCACCCTGCCCGAGGGCTACAGCATTGCCTGGACTGGCCAGGCCTTCCAGGAAAAACGCAGTGCCGGCTCCTCGCTGCAAGCCTTTGGCTTTGCCATCATCATGGTGTTTTTGATTCTGGCCGCCCAGTATGAAAAATGGTCGCTGCCCGTCGCCGTGGTGATGTCAGTGCCGTTTGCGCTGATGGGCGCGCTCACCGCCATCTGGCTGCGCGGCATGCCCAACGATATTTACTTTCAGATTGGCCTGGTGGTGCTGATCGGGCTGGCGTCAAAAAATGCCATCCTGATTGTCGAGTTCGCCGCGCAAAAATACCGCGAAGGCCTGAGCGCGGCCGACGCCGCCATCGAGGCGGCGCGGTTGCGGCTGCGGCCCATCATCATGACCTCGCTGGCCTTTGTGCTGGGCGTGTTCCCGCTGGTCAAAGCCACTGGCGCCGGCGCGGGCGCGCGCCAGTCGATGGGCACCGGGGTGTTTGGCGGCATGCTGGCTGCCACCTTTATCGCCACGCTGTTTGTGCCGCTGTTCTTCAAGTGGCTGGAGCGCGGCAAGCAAATCGACCCGTCGCATATGGATGCCGACGACGAGGAGAAACACCCATGATGGCGCGCATTTCCCCTCTGGCCGCCGCCCTGACGGCGCTGACCCTGGCGGGCTGCGCCATCGGGCCGGACTACCAACGCCCCAGCGCCGCGCTGCCGGCCAGCTTTGACGCCTCTCCCACCCGCGCCGCCAGCGCGGCGGTGCAGGCCGACTGGTGGGTGCTGTTTCAGGACCCGACGCTGAACCAGCTGGTCGAGCGCGCCTTGAGCCACAATGCCGACGTGCGGCTGGCGGTGGCGCGGGTGGAGCAGGCCGACGCCGTGGCGCGTGAGGCCGGTGCGGCGTTTTTGCCAGAAATCGACGGCGGCGCCAGCGCCAGCAAAACCCAGGCGAGCACCCGCACCGCCAGCTACTCGGCCAATTCGCCGCGCCTGCGCACCGCGCGCAGCGCCACGCTGAGCACTTCTTACGAGCTGGACGTGTGGGGTCGGGTGCGCCGCGCCAATGAGTCGGTGCGCGCCAGCCTGCTGGCCAGCCAGTACGCGCGCGACGCCGTGCGCCTGTCGGTGGCCGGCGTGGTGACCAGCACCTATCTGAATTTGCGCGCGCTGGATGCTCAACTGGCCGTGGTAGGCGAAACCGTACGCACGCGCGAGGAAGGCCAGCGGCTGATGCAGCTGCGGCTGAATGCCGGCCTCAGCTCGTTGGTGGATAGCCAGGCAGCGGATAACGCCTTGCACGCTGCCCGCGCCCAACTGGCCGAGCTGCGCCGCCAGCGCGCCTTGTCCGAACACCAGTTGGCCCTGCTGAGCGGCCAGCCAGAACTGCGCCTGGCCGCTGGCGATGTGCGCCAGCTGCCACTGCCGCCGCAACCGCCGGCCGGCCTGCCGGCCGAGCTGATCGAAGCCCGGCCGGACGTGATGCAGGCCGAGCAACAGCTGATTGCCGCCAACGCCAATATCGGCGTGGCCAAGGCCGGGTATTTCCCGCGTTTTACCCTCACCGGCAGCACCGGCAGCGAAAGCCAGACCCTGGCGGATTTGTTCAGTGCGGGCGCGGGCGCGTGGTCGCTGGGGATTTCGGCATTAATGCCGATTCTGGATTTTGGCCGCACCTCGGCACGGGTGGATCAGGCACGCGCGCTGAATCAGCAATCGCTGATCAGTTGGCAAAACGCCCTGCAAGTGGCCTACAAAGACGTGCGCGATGCGCTGGTGAATCTGCGTGAAGATGGCGAGGCCGAGCGCGCCCAGGCCAGCCGGGTGGCCAACGCCCGCCACACCCTGGGCCTGGCGCACCTGCGCCTGCAAGCCGGCCACGCCAGCCTGCTGGACGTGCTGGACAGCCAACGCACCTTTAACGACGCCCAACTGGCGTACATCACCACCCGCCAGGCGCAGCTGAACGCCAGCGTCGAGCTGTTCAAGGCGCTGGGTGGCGGCTGGAAGCCGGCGACTGGCAGTTAAGCGCCGCGCGACAGTGGGCGCCCAACTCAGCGCGGTGCGTCTGGCCAGGCGCACCGCGCTGGGTTTTGTGAGCGATGCTGAAACCTGTACGACACAAGGCCCTGCGTGATCCCGCCTGTTTGGCGGGTTGCGCAGGGCCTTGTGTCGTCTCCCGCCGCCGGCAGGCGACGGCTGGGCTGACTGATTACTTCCAGCTTTGCGGCAGCTTGTAGCCGGCAAAGCGGGTTTTCGCCCAGGCTTTGAATTCTGCCGAGTTGTAAGCAGCGGTGATGTCCTTCACAAAAGGCTTGTTGACGTCCGCCGTGCGCACCACCACCCAGTTCACGTAGGCGTAGCTTTTTTCCAGCGCCAGCGCTTCGGTGAACTTCATGCCCGAGCTGACCGCGTAATTGCCGTTGACCACGGCAAAATCCACGTCACCGCGCGCGCGCGGCAGTTGCGCGGCTTCCAGCGGCACAATCTTGATCTGCTTGAGGTTTTTTTCCACATCGCGCTCGCTGGCGGTCAGCGGATCAATGCCCGGCTTGAGGGTGATCCAGCCCAGGTCGGCCAGCATCACCAGCGCGCGCGCCTGGTTGGTCGGATCGTTGGGCACCGCCACCGTGCTGCCGGCCTTCACCGCCGCCAGCGCCTTTTGCTTGCCACTGTACAGGCCCAGCGGGCCGGTCGGCACTTGCACCACCGGGGTCAGCGCCAGCTTGTGTTCTTTGGCGAAGTTATCCAGATAGGGCTTGTGCTGGAAGATGTTCACGTCGATCGAGCCTTCGGCCAGCGCCAGATTGGGGCGCACATAGTCGGTGAATTCCACCAGCTTGACCTTGTAGCCTTGTTTTTCCAGGATGGGCTTGATCGACAGTTTGACCATGTCGCCAAAGTCGCCGACGGTGGTGCCGAACACCAGCTCCGGCTTGGCCGGGTCGGCGGCCAGGGCGGAAGTGGACAGCGCGCCGCTCACGGCCAGGGCCACGGCGAGTTTGAGGAAATGACGACGCATGATGAGCTCCTTATGGGGTGACCGGCGGGATGGCCGCCTGGTCGGTTTGCCGCCGTCCGGGATGCCGGGCGGGGCCTGTTCAAAATTCTGTTTGGCAAGCAGCGCCTAGAGTCGCTCAGCGCTTGTCCAGCGCCTTGGCCAGCCGCGCGCCCAACCACTGGATCAGCTGCACCAGCACCACCAGCAGGGCGACCATCGCCAGCATCACATCGGTCTGAAAGCGGTAGTAGCCGTAGCGGATGGCCAGATCGCCAATGCCGCCGCCGCCCACCACCCCGGCCACCGCCGAGTAGCTGAGAAAACTGATGGTCAGAATGGTCAGGCTGGACACCAGCCCGGCGCGCGCCTCGTTAATCAGCACCTTGCGGATGATCTGCCACGGGCTGGCGCCCATGGCTTCGGCGGCTTCCAGCACGCCGCGCGGCACTTCGCGCAGGGTTTGCTCCACCAGCCGGGCAAAGTAAGGAATGGCGGCAAACGACAGCGGCACGGCGGCGGCCACCGGGCCGATGGTGCTGCCCACCAGCAGCCGGGTCAGCGGCACCAGCGACACCATCAGGATGATGAACGGAAACGAGCGCACCAGATTCACCAGCCAGCCCAGCACGCCATTCAGCGCGCGATGCGCCCACAGCTGCCCCGGCTGGGTCAGGAACAACACAATGCCCAGCGGCCCGCCCAGCACAATGGCCACCGTCAGGCCAATGCCCAGCATCAGCGCGGTTTCCAGGCTGGCTTGCCAGATTTCCGGGGCCATCGACAGCAAATTACTGAAATCCATCTCACGCCTCCTCCAGCAAGGCCAGGCCAGCCGCGCTGTTCGCCTGCGCCACGCCGTCAATCACCGGGAAGATTTCGGCAATCGTCCCCTGCGTCACCACCGCCGCGCGGTGGCAAATGGCGCGCACCACCGCCATTTCGTGGGTGACGATCACCACGGTCACCCCCAGGCGCTGATTGATGTCGGCCAGGCAGTCCAGAATGCCGCGCGTGGTGGCCGGATCCAGCGCCGAGGTCGGCTCGTCGGCCAGCAGCACATGCGGACGCGGCGCCAGCGCGCGGGCAATGCCCACCCGCTGCTTTTGCCCGCCGGACAACTGCGCCGGGTAATCGCCGGCGCGGTCCGCCAGGCCCACCAGCGCCAGGCACTCCGCCACCCGCGCCGCGCGCACGGCGGCCGGCCAGCCGGCGATTTCCAGCGGAAACGCCACATTGTCGGCCACCGTGCGGTTGGCCATCAGATTGAACTGCTGAAAAATCATGCCGATGTTTTGCCGGGCGCGACGCAAGCCGGCGGCGGGCAGCGCGGTCAGCGTCTGGCCGTCCACCACCACCTGGCCGCCATCCGGGCGCTCCAGCAGATTGATCAGGCGCAGCAGGGTGGATTTGCCGGCGCCAGACGGGCCGATCAGCCCGAAGATTTCCCCGGCCTGAATCTCCAGGTCGCTAGGCGAGAGGGCGGTGAACACGCCACCGTCCGGGCGGACGAAGCGCTTGCTCACCTGTTTGAGCGCAATCATTGCATTCTGCTCCTGCGGGGTGTGCCCCGCACGCTGCATGCCGCGCCGGGTGGGGCGCGGCAAACCAAAAACCGACGCAGGCGGACGGGGTAACCATCGGCCTGCGCTATGATGGGGCTATTACAACTGTCTGTTTAGTAACCGTAAAATTGATTTGGTCATGGTGTTATTCCTGTGGGAAATATAACCAAGACCAACTCCGTCACTAACCAGCGCCGCCTTTAGATCCAAATCTAATAAAAAAAGCTTTTCTTATTTTCATATGGCTTGATTCGACCGCTTGTTACAGTGATTTCACGCATTTCCGGTGCTGGGCCCAGCCCACCGCGCCGGGCGTATCACCTGAACTTCACTGGAGCCCGCTCATGAGTCATCCCGCCCTGAAATCCCTGTATGTCGCCCTGTCCCTGCTGGCGGGGACCGCCAGCGCCGCCGACCCGGTGACCATCGCCTACCAGACCGGCATCGATCCCTCCAAGGTGGCGCAGGCCGATGGCGCTTACGAAGCCGCCACCGGCAGCAAGATCAACTGGCGCAAATTCGAAAGCGGCGCCGAGGTGATTGCCGCCGTCGCCTCGGGCGATGTGCCGATTGGCAATATCGGCTCCAGCCCGCTGGCCGCCGCCGCCAGCCGTGGCCTGCCGATTCAAACCTTTTTGGTGACCGCCGAGATTGGCGATTCCGAAGCATTGGTGGTGCGCAACGGCAGCAATATCACCGCCCCGAAAGACCTGGTCGGCAAAAAAGTCGCCGTGCCGTTTGTCTCCACCACCCATTACAGCCTGCTGGCCGCGCTCAAGCACTGGGGGGTGGACGCCAGCAAGGTGAACATCATCAACCTGCGCCCAAGTGAAATCGCCGCCGCCTGGCAGCGCGGCGACATCGACGCCGCCTACGTATGGGAGCCGGCGCTGGGCACGGCCAAGGCCAGCGGCAAGGTGCTGGTCAGCTCGGCGCAAGTGGGCAAGTGGGGCGCGCCGACTTACGACCTGTGGATTGTGCGCAAGGACTTTGCCGAGAAGCACCCGGAGTTTCTCACCCAGTTTGTCAAAGTCACCGGCGCCGCCTACGCCAAGTACAACGCCGACCCGAAGGGCTACGCCGCCAACAGCGCCAATGTGGACAAAATCGCCCGCCTGACCGGCGCCAAGCCGCAGGACGTGGCGCTCTTGCTGGCCGGCAACACCTATCCGTCGCTCAAGCGCCAGGCCGAGCTGCTGGACAAACCGTTTGCCGAGGCGGTGGGCAAAACCGCGGAATTCCTGCGCGCGCAAGGCAAGGTGGAGCAGGTGCAGTCGTCCTACCTGCCGTATGTCACCTCGCGCTTTGTCAACGCCGCGCTGAAGTAAGGAGCCCGCCATGGACGACGATGCGCTGCGCGCCTGGTCGGTCAGCGTGCGCTACCCCGGCCAGCCCGAGCCGGCGCTGGCCGATGTCAGCCTGAGCATTGGCCCGCAGGCGCTCACCGTGGCGCTGGGGCCGTCGGGCTGCGGCAAAACCACCTTGCTGAATGTGCTGGCCGGTTTTGTGCCGCCCAGCCAGGGGCGGGTGACGCTGGCCGGCGCGCCCATCACCGGGCCGGGCGCGGATCGCGCCGTGGTGTTTCAGCATGATGCGCTGCTGCCCTGGCTGGATGTGCGCGACAACGTGGCTTTTGCGCTGGAGCTGCAAGGCGTGGGCCGGCGCGAGCGCCACGCCCGCGCCGAGGCGCTGCTGGCCGAAGTGGGCCTGGCCCACGCCGCCCGTCAGCCGGTGTGGACCTTGTCTGGCGGCATGCGTCAGCGCGTCGGCATCGCCCGCGCGCTGGCCAGCCCCTCGCGCGCCTTGCTGATGGACGAGCCATTTGGCGCGCTGGACGCCTTCACCCGCGAGCAGATGCAAACCCTGCTGCTGGAAGTCTGGCGGCACAGCGGCCGGCGGATTTTCCTGATCACCCACGACATCGAAGAAGCGCTGTTTCTGGCCACCGAACTGGTGCTGATGTCGCCGGGGCCGGGGCGCATTGTCGAGCGCATCGAGCCGGGGTTCAGCCGCCGCTGGCTGGCCGGCGAGCCGGTGCGCGCGCTGAAATCCGACCCGGCCTTTATCGCCCTGCGCGAACACCTGCTGGACACCCTGGCCCGCCATCGGCAGGCGCACGACAAGGAGACCGCGTAATGCCTTCGGTGTTTTCTTTCGCCTTGCCCGGCCTCTCCGGGCTGAGCGCGCCGCGCTGGCGGCTGCGCCTGCGTCACCCGCTGGCGCTGGGTTTGTTCAGCGTGGCGCTGCTGTTGCTGATCTGGCAAATCGCCGCGGGCAGCGGCTGGATCCAACCCTTGTTTCTGCCGGCCCCGCAGGCGGTGCTGGCCAAGCTGGCGCTGGCCGCCGGCCAGGGCTTTATGGACGCCACGCTGTGGCAACACCTGGCCGCCAGCCTGTCGCGCATCGGCCTGGCCTTGCTGGCCGCCGTGGCGGTGGGCGTGCCGCTGGGCCTGGCCATGGGCGTCAGCCCCGTGCTGCGCGGCCTGCTCGACCCACTGATTGAGGGCTATCGGCCGGTGCCGCCGCTGGCCTATCTGCCGCTGATTGTCATCTGGTGCGGCATTGGCGAGCTGTCCAAGGTGCTGCTGATTTTTCTGGCCATGCTGGCGCCGATTGTGTTGTCCGCCACCCACGGCGTCACCCGGGTCAGCCCCAGCCGGCTGCGCGCCGCCCAATCGCTGGGCGCCAGCCGCCGTCAACTGCTGTGGCGGGTGGTGTTGCCCACCGCACTGCCCGACATCCTCACCGGCCTGCGCATCGGCCTGGGCGCCGGCTGGTCCACCCTGGTGGCGGCCGAGCTGGTGGCGGCCACCCGTGGCCTGGGCTTCATGGTGCAGTCGGCGGCGCAATTTTTGGTCACCGATATGGTGCTGGCCGGCATCGTGGTGATTGGCGGCATCGCCTTTGTGCTGGAGCTGGGCCTGCGCGCGCTGCAACAGCGCTTGTGCCCGTGGCACGGCCAGCAGGATTGAGCGCCGCTGAATACCGCCCAATTTTTTAGATCACTTATTGTTTTTCCGCCTGGCCACTGGCGCGCCAGGCGGCAAGGAGCCAAGCATGACCCTGAAACTCACCCGCCTGAGCCCGGCGCTGGGCGCCGAAGTGCACGACGTGGACCTGTCGCAACCAATCAGCGAGGCGCTGCTGGCCGAGCTGCGCGCCGCCTGGCTGCAACACCAGGTGCTGTTCTTCCGTGGGCAAACCCTGTCGCCGCGCCAGCAGCGCGACTTTGCCGCCCGCTTTGGCCCGCTGCACACCCACCCGATCTACCCGCAACACCCGGACGCGCCGGAAATCATGGTGCTGGACACCGAAGCCTTTGACCTGCGCGACAACGCCATCTGGCACACCGACGTCACCTTCAACGCCACCCCGCCGCTGGGCGCGGTGCTGGCGGCGCGCAAGTTGCCGGAAGTGGGCGGCGACACGCTGTGGGCCAGCGGCACGGCGGCGTTTGCCGCGCTGTCGCCCGCGCTGCAAACCCTGCTCACCGGCCTGACCGCCACCCATGACTTTGTGCACTCCTTCCCGCTGGAGCGCTTCGGCACCCGGCCGGAAGACCTGGCGCGCTGGGAGCAAACCCGCCGCGACCACCCGCCGGTCAGCCACCCGGTGATCCGCACCCACCCGGAAACCGGCCAGAAAGCGCTGTTCGTCAACGACGGCTTCACCACCCGCATCAACGAACTCAGCCAGGAAGAAAGCGACGCGCTGCTGCCCTTGCTGTTTCAGCACTACGCCCGCCCGGAATTCACCATCCGCTGGCGCTGGCAGGCCGGCGATGTGGCGTTTTGGGACAACCGCGTCACCCAGCATTACGCCACCGACGACTACCGCCCGGCGCACCGCATCATGCACCGCGCCACCATCCAGGGCGATGTGCCGTTCTGAGCGTCATGGCAACTGAAGGCAAGCGGCGGCGCGCCGTGGTCCGTACTGGATGCCCGCCTGCGCGGGCATGACGAGGTGGGGTGCATCGGGCTGTGGGTGTGCAGATATCTGCTCTGCTGCGGAACGCCCTTCACCCGCATCGTGTCCGCCCCAGCGGGAACTCAAAGGCATCCGCGCTGTTCAATCATGAGACAGCGTACTTCTGGCCTGATCCGCCAGAACCGCTTGACTGGTTTTGATCCATTTTTCGCTGCCCGCCTCTGCGCGGGCAGCGCTGTTTTCAGGAGGGCAGCATGCAAGCGCATTGGCTGTATCTGGGCGTGGCGATTGTGGCGGAGGTGATCGCCACCTCGGCGCTGAAAGCCACCGAGGGGTTTTCCCGGCTGGGGCCGTCGGTGCTGGTGGTGGTCGGCTATTGCACGGCGTTTTATTTTTTGTCGCTGACCTTGCGCACCCTGCCGCTGGGCGTGGCCTATGCCTTGTGGTCGGGGGTGGGCATCGCCCTGGTGACGGCGTTTGGCTGGCTGTACTACCGGCAAGCGCTGGACGCGCCAACGCTGTGCGGCCTGGCGCTGATTGCCGCCGGGATTGTGTTGATACAGCTGCGTGGCGGCCATTGATTCAGGCTATTGATCTGGCAAAAACAATTGATTGGTTATTTGGCCGTGGCTGGCCAACACTATCAACACGAACTCAAGCAAGGTTCGTGTTGATAGCTTCAGCCAAGGAGAAACCATCATGTCCGCCTTTGTCCACAGCGCCACCGTCCACGCCCATGTGCATCCTGCGCGTTTCAGCATCGGCAGCCTGATTGTGCTGGGCGGGGCGCTGGCGGTGCTGTCGCGCCTGTTTGGGATGGCCTGAATGCCCGCTGCCATAGCCAGCCGGCCATCCCCCGAAGGCGGATGGCCGGCAGCATGTTGATGCAAGCGTGGTGCGCCACGCCAAGTGCTCAGATATTGGCGCCTTCGTCCAGAAACACCGCCAGCTTGCGCGGGCGCACATACACCGTGTCGCCCAGCGCCAGGCGCAGTTGCTGGTAGTCGTCGCGGGTCAGCGCGGCGTCGATCAGCTCGCCGCTGCCCTGGCGGCGCAGCTCCACCCGCACAATCGGGCCCACGCTGTGGATATGCTCGATGGTGCCTGCGGCCAGCGCCTGGCCAGCTTCGCGGCTGATTTCCAGATCATGCGGGCGGATATACACACTGGCCTCGCCCTTGCCGGCCGGGGCCTGGCCATCCAGCGGGTGGGCGTAGTCGCCGATTTCCACATGGTTGGCGCCCACCCGGCCGTGAAACAGGTTCACGTCGCCCAAGAACTGGGTGACAAACGGGCTGGCCGGGTGTTCGTAAATCTCTTCTGGCCGGCCCACTTGCTCGATCACGCCGCGATTCATCACCACCACGCGGTCAGAGACTTCCAGCGCTTCTTCCTGGTCGTGGGTGACAAACACGCTGGTGAGGTGGATGTCGTCGTGCAGCTGGCGCAGCCAGCGGCGCAAGTCCTTGCGCACCTTGGCGTCCAGCGCGCCAAACGGCTCGTCCAGCAGCAGCACGCGCGGCTCCACCGCCAGCGAGCGCGCCAGGGCAATGCGCTGGCGCTGGCCGCCGGAGAGCTGATCCGGGTAGGCGTCGGCCAGCCAGTCCAGCTGCACCAGCTTGAGCAGGCGCATCACCCGCTCGCGGATGTCGGCCTTGGCCGGCCGGCTGGCGCGCGGGCGCACGCTCAGGCCAAAGGCCACGTTGTCGAACACGCTCATGTGGCGAAACAGCGCGTAGTGCTGAAACACAAAACCCACCTGGCGCTCGGACACCGGCCGCTGGGTGGCGTCCTCGCCGTGGAACAGCACCTGGCCGGCGTCGGCGGTTTCCAGGCCGGCGATGATGCGCAGCAAAGTGGTTTTGCCGCAGCCGGACGGCCCCAGCAGGGCCAGCAGCTCGCCGGATTCCACGGTCAGGCTCAGGTCCTTGAGCACGTCGAATTCGCCGAAGGTTTTGCGCAGATTGCGGATTTCAATACTCATGATGGTTTTCCTGTCGGGTTTTGTTCGCAGTGCTCAGTAGGTTTCCGCCAGCACATGGCCGGGCGCGCCTTTATCGCCTTTATCTTTACCTTGGGCCGGAGATTTCGCCTCGGCGGCGGCGCGCGCCAGCAGTTCGGTGTGGCCGCGCCCGGCGGCCGGGCGGCTGGCGCGCCATTCCACCAGCGACTTCAGCCCCAGCGTCAGCAAGGCGGTCAGCGCCAGCAGCGAGGCGCAGGCAAAGGCGCCGACAAAGTTGTATTCGTTGTACAAAATCTCCACATGCAGCGGGATGGTGTTGGTTTCGCCGCGAATATGGCCAGACACCACGCTCACCGCGCCAAACTCACCCATGGCGCGCGCCGTGCACAGAATCACCCCGTACAGCAGGCCCCATTTGACATTGGGCAGCGTCACCCGCCAGAAGGTCTGCCAGCCCGAGGCGCCCAGCACCCGCGCGGCTTGTTCTTCATCGGTGCCTTGCGCCTGCATCAGCGGAATCAGCTCGCGGGCGACAAACGGGAAAGTCACAAACACGGTGGCCAGCACAATGCCCGGCACGGCAAAGATGATTTTCACGTCATGCGCCGCCAGCCACGGCCCCAGCCAGCCCTGCGCGCCAAACAGCAGCACGTAAATCAGGCCGGCCACCACTGGCGACACCGAAAACGGCAGGTCAATCAGCGTGATCAACACCTGTTTGCCCGGAAACTCAAACTTGGCGATGGCCCAGGCGGCGGCCACGCCAAACACCAGATTCAGCGGCACGGCAATCACCGTGGTCAGCAAGGTCAGCTTGATGGCCTCCACCGCCTCGGGCTCGACCAGCGCCGCCAGATACAGCTCGAATCCCTTGGACAAGGCCTCGTAAAACACGCTGACCAGCGGGGTGAGCAGAAACACCGCCAGATACCCCAGCGCCAGCGCGGTGAGCGTCAGTCGCACCCAGGCCGGCTCGGTGGTGCTGCGGCTGCGGCGGTCGGTCGCAGAAGAAAGATTCATGATTCGTCCTCAAAGTGGGAAAGCGGCGGTCAACGGCGGCCCGGACGGCGGCTGGCCCACCACTGAATCAGGTTGATCGCCAGCAGCAGCACAAAAGAAATCACCAGCATCAGCACGGCAATGGCGCTGGCCCCGGCGTAGTCGTATTGCTCCAGCTTGCTGATGATCAGCAGCGGGGTGATTTCCGACACCAGCGGGATATTGCCGGCGATGAAAATCACCGAACCAAACTCGCCAGTGGCGCGGGCAAAGGCCAGGGTGAAGCCGGTCAGCAGCGCCGGCAGCACCGCCGGAAAAATCACCCGGCGCAGCGTTTGCCAGCGGCTGGCGCCCAGGCAGGCGGCGGCTTCTTCCAGTTCGGTTTCCAGCTCTTGCAGCACCGGCTGCACCGTGCGCACCACAAACGGCAGGCCGATAAAGGTCAGCGCCACCACCACGCCCAGCGGGGTGAACGCCACTTTCAGGCCCAGCGGCGTCAACAGCTGGCCAAACCAGCCATTGGGCGCATACAGCGTGGTCAGCGCAATGCCGGCCACGGCGGTGGGCAGGGCAAACGGCAAATCCACCAGCGCATCAATCAGCCGCTTGCCGGGAAACGGATAGCGCACCAGCACCCAGGCCACCAGCAGGCCAAACACGGCATTGATGGCGGCGGCCAGCAGCGAAGCGCCAAACGACAGCCGCAAGGAAGCCAGCACCCGCTCGGTGGTGACGGTGGCCCAGAATGTGTCCAGGCCGAGCAGGGCGCTTTTGAGCACCAGCGCCGCCAGTGGCAACAGGACAATCAGGCACAGCCAGAACAGGCTGTAGCCCAGCCCCAGGCCAAAGCCCGGCAGCACACTGTGTTGTTTGAATCGGAGCGACATGGGGCACCCGGTAGAAGAAATCGATGGGGACGATTACACCGGTTGCTGCTAGGAACGGTCAAAGCTTAGGAATTTGTGTTTTAGATTAAATTGATCTAAAGAGGCTGGCCACATCTTGTGCAGGGCATCGGCAGGCAGGCGGACACAGGCTGGAGGTGGCGTGCTCAGGTCGGGGGTGAGCGGCTGAGCGCGGCGCAGACTGCGCCGCATCCCGCTAGCACCGGGCTTGGTGTCAGGCGTTGGCCGCCAGCGGCAGTCGCCCTTCGCTCAGCTCACCGTGCGGGCGGCCGATCAGATAGCCTTGCAGCATGTCCACGCCGGCGTCGCGGGCGATCTGCGCTTCGTCTTCGGTTTCTACGCCTTCGGCCACCACGGTGGCGCCCAGCGCGTGCACGGCGCTGACCAGCCGGCCAAGCAGATAGCGGCGCGCCTCGCTGCCGCCGGCAATCAGGCTGCGGTCGAATTTGACGATGTTTGGCTTGAGCGCGGTCAGGCGGTCGTAGTGCACGCTATGGCCTTCCTGGCCAAAGTCGTCCAGCGCAATCAAAAAGCCGCGCGCCTTCAGCGCCTTCACCGCATCCGCCAGTTGCGCTTCGTCTGAGGTCTTGTGCTCCAGAATTTCCATGACGATGCGCTGCGGCGGCACGCCGGCTGCGTCGGCGATGTGCGAGAACACTTCGCCATGGCGGCGGGTGCTCAGCAGGTGGCGCGGGTGCAGGTTGAGAAACAGATAGCCATCCGCCGGGGTGGCGCGCACAAAGTTGGCCAGGTGCAGGCTGCGGCAGATGCGGTCCACCCGCGCCATGTCGTCGCCGGTGGCGAAGCGGTCGAGAAACTCCACCACCGGCAGCGATTCGCCAGCCAGGCTGTGCGGGCGCACCAGGCCTTCCCAGCCCAGCGTGCGCCCGGACACCGCGCCGATGATGGGCTGGAACGCAGACTCCAGCGCCACGCCAAAGCCGTGCGCGGCCACGCGTGGGCCTTCGTGGCTGAATTGCACGGGCGCGCCTTGCTGGATAAAGCGCTGGTTCAGCCAGTCCACAAAGTGCGCCGCGCGATTCGTCATGACTACATCCTTAAATTTATTTTTTACTGTAAATTTGGTCAAACACCCCGCCATCGCGGAAATGGGTGTCCATCGCCTTGCGCCAGCCGCCAAACACCTGCTCGACGGTGAAGGTCTGGATCGGCGGGAATTGCGCCGCATATTTTTTCAGAGTCTCCGGGTTGCGCGGGCGCAAATAGTTCTGCGCAGCCAGTTCCTGGCCAGCCGGGCTCCACAGATATTCCAGATAGGCTTGCGCCACCTTGCGCGTGCCTTTCTTGTCCACCACCTTGTCCACCACGCTGACCGGGTTTTCCGCCAGGATCGAGCGCTTGGGGTAGACCACGGTAAAGCTGCCGCGGCCAAACTCGCGGGCGACCATTTCGGCTTCGTTTTCAAACGTCACCAGCACGTCGCCAATCTGGCGCTGCATGAAGGTGGTGGTGGCGGCCCGCCCGCCAGCATCCAGCACCGGCACATTGGCGAACAGCTTTTGCACATAGGCGCGCGCCTGCTCGGCATTGCCCGCTTGCTGCGCCTGACCCCAGGCCGCCAGATAGGTGTAACGGCCGTTGCCGCTGGTTTTCGGGTTGGGCACGATCACCTGCACACCCGGCTTGGCCAGGTCGGCCCAGTCTTGAATGGCCTTGGGGTTGCCCTGGCGGACGATGAACACAATGGTCGAGACAAACGGCGAGCTGCGGTCTGGCAGGCGCTTTTGCCATTCGGCCGGCACCAGCCCGCCGCGTTCGGCCAGGATGTCGATGTCCGGGGCCTGGTTCATGGTGATGACATCCGCTTCCAGGCCGGCCACCACGCTCATGGCCTGTTTGCTGGAGCCGCCATGCGATTGTTGCAGGGTGACGGTTTCGCCGGTCTTGGCTTTCCAGTATTGCTGAAAGGCAGGATTGTAATCCTTATAAAAATCCCGTGTGACATCATAGCTGACATTCAGCAGGGTGGCGTCGGCCCAGCTGGGCGCGGCCAGGCCGATGGTCAGACACAGGGTGGCGAGCAGGTGGGGCAGACGGGTGGGCATGGTGGGCTCCTGGTGGGGGATAGGCTGCGCTGCGCGCAGGGTTGCTGGGGGTGATTAAGACGGGGTTGCGCCCCGTGCGCGCCCTACTTTCTTTGCTTCGCCAAAGAAAGTAGGCAAAGAAAGGCGACCCGGGTGGCGCGCCCTTCGGGTGCCCTGCGCTTCTCGAAAGTCAGGGCCGCCACGGAATGGCGCGTCGGCTGCGCCGCCGCTTAGCCGTGGCGGACTGCCCCCTGACTTTCTGCGATGCTCGGCGCGCCACACGGGGATGCGCGGTGGCGGCATGCAACGTTCGGCGCACTGGCTGGGGTGTTCAAACGGTGGTGTGCACAGGGCGGTGTGGTGAGCGGGCATGGTGGTCGGTATTGGGATGGTTTGTCTTACATGCAAGATAATAATCAGGTTTTTCAGGTTTGGATGGATTCAAAACGGCTAATTCAACTGCCTTGAAAAATTGATTGTCATAAAGTGTGGCCATGCCCAACCCCATCCACCCCTATCTGATTTCAGCCCGCCTCAGGTTGGGGTGTCGCCGCCCTTCAGCACGGAGAACAGGTCGAGCGGTTGTTCGCGCCAGCGCAGGCCACGGGTGATGTGTTCGAAGTGTTCGGCCATCCATGCCACGCCGGCCTGGCGTTCGCCGCGCGCCAGCAGGTCGATGATTTGTTCGTGTTCGGAGTGGCGGCAGGTGACGGAGATGGGCGAGCCGTGGGTGGCGAGGATCAGCGAGCTGCGCGCCACCAGTTCGCGCACCAGTTTGGTCAGGGTGGCGTTGCCGCCCAGGGCGGCCAGGCGGATGTGGAAGTCGCCGGAGAGGCGGATGGCGGCGACGCGGTCGCCGTTGAGTTGGGCGTCGTCTTCCTGGCGCACCAGTTCGCGCAGCGCTTGCAATTCAGCGGTGGGCACGGGCAGCGGCAGTTCGGCCAGGGCGCCGCATTCCAGCATGCGGCGGGTGGCGAAGACTTCGCGGGCTTCGTCGGCGCTGGGTTCGGCCACTTGTGCGCCGCGATTGCGGCGGATTTCCACCAGGCCTTCCATGGCCATGCGTTGCAGCACTTTGCGCACCAGGGTGCGGCTGACGCCATAGGTGTTGGAGAGCACGTCTTCCGGCAGGCGGGTGCCTGGCGGCAGGCGCAGTTCGTAAATGGCGGCGTGCAGGCCGCGATACATGGCTTCGTCGCGTCCGCCGTCGCTGTCGGCGGTGGGGAGGTCGGGTTTCTGTGCGCTCATGGGGTGGGCCATCCGGCTGGTTTACAGTGCGTGCACTGCGAGATGTGCACTATGGTGGCACATTGTTGCACACATGAAAAGTGTGTTTTGTATACAAAATTGCAATGCTGTGTATTCGATTTAAAGCATGGCTTGCGTGGCCAGACAAGGGTTTAGCCACGAATACGCCTTATTTTACCGGGGGATAAACTGGATCAGGCACATGGATTGCTTAGGTTTGCCCGCCTGAATGCCATATGGCGGCGCGCACTGGGTGGTAAATTGTATACAAACTGGCGCGCCGACTTGTGTTTTGAACCCCAAGGAGCCTTCCATGCCCTCTGTTTTGACCCGCGCTCCCAGCGAGCGGCTGCACAATGAAGACCTTGCTCCGCTGCAAGAGCAAAACTGGACTTGGTACAACATCTTTGCCTTCTGGATGTCCGATGTGCACAGCGTGGGCGGCTATGTATTTGCCGGCAGCCTGTTTGCCCTGGGCTTGTCCAGCTGGCAGGTGCTGGTGTCGCTGATTGTTGGCATCTGCATTGTCAATGTGATGTGCAACTGGGTGGCCAAGCCCAGCCAGCAGGCGGGCGTGCCCTACCCGGTGGCGTGCCGCATGGCGTTTGGCGTGTTTGGCGCCAATGTGCCGGCCATTATTCGCGGCCTGATTGCCGTGGCCTGGTATGGCATCCAGACCTTTTTGGCGTCTTCGGCGCTGAATATCTTGCTGCTGCGGTTTTTTCCTGGTTTGGGCGAGCTGGCGCACAGCCATTTGCTCGGGTTGTCTTACCTGGGCTGGATGGGTTTCATGATCATGTGGCTGTTGCAGGCGGTGGTGTTCTGGCACGGCATGGAGTCGATCAAGAAGTTCATCGACTGGGCGGGCCCGGCGGTGTACGCGGTGATGTTTTTGCTGGCCGGCTGGATTGTCTGGAAAGCCGGCCCGGCCAATATCAGCCTGAATCTGGGCGAGGTGAAGTACAGCGGCTGGGCCGCCGCCGGCATGATGCTCACCGCCGTGGCGCTGGTGGTGTCGTATTTTTCCGGGCCGATGCTGAATTTTGGCGATTTTTCTCGCTACGGCCGCAGCTTTGCCGAGGTCAAGCGCGGCAATTTCTGGGGCTTGCCGGTGAATTTTCTGGCGTTTTCGGTGGTGACGGTGGTGACGACGTCCGGCACGCTGCCGGTGTTTGGCCAGATGATCACCGACCCGATCGACACGGTCAGCCGCATCGACAACACCCTGGCCGCCGTGCTGGGCGCGTTTACCTTTGTCACCGCCACCATCGGCATCAATATCGTCGCCAATTTTGTCTCGCCGGCGTTTGATTTTTCCAATGTTGCGCCCAAGCACATCAGCTTTCGCGCCGGGGGCTTTATTGCTGCGGTGGCGTCGATCTTCATCACCCCGTGGAATCTGTTCAACTCGCCCGAGGTGATTCACTACACCCTGGACATGCTGGCCGCCTTTATCGGCCCGCTGTTTGGCATCCTGCTGGTGGATTTTTATCTGGTGCGCAAGCAGCACATCGTGGTGGAAGACCTGTATAGCGAACACCCCGAAGGCGCTTACTGGTATCAGGGTGGGGTGAACCGCCGCGCGCTGTATGCGCTGGTGCCTGCCGTGCTGCTGGGCATTGTCATCACCCTGTCCGGCGCCAAGGGCGTGGCGGATTTCAACTGGTTTATCGGCTGCGGCGTCGGCGCGCTGTGCTACTACGCGCTGATGAAAAAACACGCCGCAGCGCTGCCAGCGTCGGCCTTGGCTGCTGCATCCTGATGCCATCCGGGCCTGACGCACGGGGTGGCGCCATCTGAGGGGGGAGCGTATTTTTGCCAATGTCCTGGCCGTGAGGGGCATGCTATGGTGCGGGCTTCCCCGTGTTGTCCTACCCTGGAGCTGCCCATGCGCGCCTGTCTGTCCCGTCTTGCCCTCACGCTTTGCGCCCTCTCCCTCAGCGCCGCCGCCCTGGCGGCGGCCACCCCGGAACAAGCCGCCAGCGAATACCTGGCCGCCTTGCAGCGTAAAGACACCGAAACCATGGCTGCCAGCCTGCATCCAGACGAATTGAACGGCATGCAGCAGGTGTTGCTGTCGATACTGGAGCAGGAAAGTCGGAGCAAACCCCCGCACAAAGCCATGGCCATGTTTGTGGGCCCCAAAGCCAGCATGGCCGAGGCTCGCGCCATGCCGGCCGCCAAGCTGGTTGGCAAGGTGTTGGCCGTACGGCTGGCAATGAGTGAGGTGGACAGCAGTCAGATATTGGGTTCGGTGCCAGAAAAAGACCAGGCCCATGTGCTGGCGCGGGTGAACTCGCGTGCGCTGGGCATGGAGCAAAGCACCTTGACGGTGATCAGCACCCGCCGTGATGGCGATGGCTGGAAGCTGCTGCTGAACGGCCAGATTGAGAGTCTGCGCCGGATGTTGCAGTTGTTCGGCGGCGGCGACGACAAAAAATAAACCCGCCACGGCGGGTGATGCGCCAGCCAAGCTGACGGTCGGGGGCGGTATTTTTGCCCCCGCGTCTGCGTGGCGTGGCCAGCCAAACTGAGCGCTGCCATCCTGGCCTGGCGTGCGGCCACAGACCGTACAAGGTACGCCAAGGTTGGGCAACGACGCCAGGAGGGGCGTTTACACCAAGCCCAGACTTTCTTCCACGCCCAGGTGTACATTCATCGACTGCACGGCCGCGCCCGAGGCACCCTTGCCCAGATTGTCCAGGCGGGCAATCAGCAGCATGCGCTCTTCCGTGCCGTACACGGCGATGTCCACATGATTGCTGCCGTTATTGGCCTCGACATTGTAAAAACCGCCGTCGGTGGTGGCGTTCAGGTCAAACG
>ERZ650300.289-NODE-289-length-29287-cov-10.113574_pt1 | contig 29287 bp, 28 predicted proteins | sample MGYA00376236_ERZ650300 | MGnify/ENA primary metagenome ERZ650300 (study PRJEB26733, sample SAMN07839303) | wastewater metagenome | biome: urban; feature: wastewater treatment plant; material: waste water | place: USA: North Carolina | collected 2016-04-28 ...
CGCTATATAGAAATCATCCTTGGCCGGAAGGTCGGTGGCCGATACCCTTTTCTCGACCCGCTTACGTATGAGGTATAGCTTTAGTTCCAGCTCTTGCTGATCGTTACAGCCGATGATGAATATCTGCTTGATATCAGGTTCGGTCGCTTGTGCGTCCTTTCCCAAGATTTCCGTATGAACGGGAACTTTGCGTAAGTGCATCAAGGTTAATCCCTCTTTCTCGATCTCCTCGATGAGGATACTGAGGATACTCGCTTGCTGTTCCTCGTCTTTCGGGAGGAAGATTAGTCCGGTGCCATATTTGCCTTTCTCTGGAACCGGAATTCCTTGCAGGAGGATGAACTCATGCGGGATCTGTAATAGGATTCCCGCTCCGTCACCCGTTTTGTTATCGGCTCCCTCAGCGCCTCGATGCCTCATGTTCTCTAGTACCTTAAGGGCTGATTCGATGATGTCGTGCGATTTCTCGCCGTGGATATTTACTAACATTCCTACTCCACAAGCGTCATGTTCATAAGACGGGTCGTATAATCCTTGTCTGCTATTAAAATGATTCCTGTTTGTTCATTCAAAATTTCATTTAGCCTTGTAACTCCTGATTTTATAATGGCTTCAGAAGTAATTACTGTTACAGGTAATGGCAACGTAGAGAGCATTCGTTGAGTTCGTGTTCCAGTTACAACAACTTCCGAAAGTTTTTCTTTAGATGCAATACTGTCTTTCTCTTGCCCAAGCACAGCCTGACAAAAAATAAAGAGAGCAAAAAGCGGTACTTCGATTTTCATTATTTAGAATTAATCTTAATTATTTTCGGCAAATATATACTTTATTTTTATTTATTCTAAATTAATATAGTATTTTTGTCCGCATAATTTTAACCCTTACTAATTAAAAAATGAAAACAAAATCAATGCTTATCTTAAGTGCACTTGCACTAAGTACGACCCTTAGTTTTGGACAAAATGCCAAGAAAAAAGAAGACATCAAGGCCATACAAGCGATGTGTGGTTGTTATGAAGTACAATTCAATTTTACCGAAACCTTTGACTATCCAAAAGATAGCGCTAGTTACAAACCCTCAAAAACCAAACACGAGACAGCTTTGGAATGGGTAGAATTGGTAGAAAACACGCCTAACAAATTGGTTTTGCAACACCTCCTCATTACAGGCAACAAAGAAGAAGACATTGTAAAACACTGGCGACAAGACTGGCTCTACGAGAACACCGAGTTGTTACAGTTTCACAAAGACCTCACTTGGAAATACAAAAAACTAGACCCTAAAACCGTAAAAGGCCAATGGACACAGAAAGTATACCAAGTAGACGACAGTCCAAGATACGAAGGCTCTGCTTCTTGGGCTACGGTAGATGGTGTGACGTCTTGGAAAAATACAACCGATGCGCCTTTGCCAAGAAGAGAACACACACAACGTAACGATTACAATGTTTTGAAAAGAAGAAACATACACGAAATCACTCCAAAAGGATGGATTCACGAACAAGACAACGACAAATTGATTCGTACAGAAGGAAGTTCGGATGTGCTTTTGGCACAAGAAAAAGGAATGGATATTTACACCAAAGTACCTGACGAAAAATGCCAATTGGCGCAAAAATGGTGGGCAAAAAACAAAGACCTTTGGGCAAAAGTACGCAACGAATGGGCAAAAGTTTACGGTCAAAACAAAGACCTAAACTTGGAGAAAAAAGTAGATAAAAAATCATTATTCAGCATCCTATTCGATTTAAAACCCGATGCTTCACAAGAAGAAGTAGCCAAAATCATTAACGCATTTGTAATTCGCTAAAACCAAAAACGATGTGCACCCTAAACATTTTAAATAGAACCAATAACGGACTGTTATTTTATTGTACACATAGTTCGCTGTACAATCTTTCGTATAACAATTTGACCTTCAACTTTGATGCGGTGGAATTTGATAGATTTAGGGTGTACCTCAACTCCATAGACAGCGCGTACTGGGAAAAGGAATACGAAAATTCTATCTATGAAAAGAAAATTCCCATTCCAACCTTGCAAAACAACTTCATCATTTTGCTGAATCGCCACGAATTGGAGGAACTCAAAATTCTAGTCGATTTTAGTCATCGGGCTCGCCTGTTAGCCCCCGAGGAAATCAACTATAAAATGATTTACAATTAAAAATAAACATAGAATGTCTATGTGAATAGTAAAACGTCTATTCACTTCTTTTACAACTATACTTTCTATGTCTCTATGTGGTAAAAAAATCACCACTTATTAAAACCAAAAAGTCCAGCAACCATAAACGATTGCTGGACTTTTTATATATAATTTTATCCTATTTCAACAACTTCTCAAAGGCCTTTCGTGGCGTACCGCGAACCACAATCTCACCGCAATAGGTGTAACCCAATTTTTCGAGAATTTTCAACATCGGAAAGTTATCAAAGTTGGTATCTACTTTAATGCTAAACACGTTTTTCGAAATACTCAACGCTTCAATTTTCTCAAACAAAAGCGTGGCAATTCCCTTTCCTTTGTACTCAGGTGCCGTAGCCACACGATGCACCACCACATAATCCGAATGGCTCAACCACTCACCTTGCAGGTCGTTGTACGTCGGTTCCTCGCCAAAAATGATAGCCGCATAAGCTACCACCACCTCATTTTCGACCAATACGTGGGCATATCCTTTCACAAAATCATCGGTCACCGTTTCCAAATTCGGATAACCATCTTGCCACTGTGTGCTACCGTCTTCTTTACGTTGGGCAATCGCTGCTTGCAAAATATCCCAAATCACGGGAATATCCGCCAGACTTGCTGTCTTCAAAATCATATCTTGCGCATTTGAGCCGTAAAAATAACTTTTATCCCCAAAAAACGAATACTTTTTTACATTAGTTTGAGGAGCACCACCAACCTGCTCACCACACGAGTCGTCCTGCTGTACGCTATATCTTGCTTGCCGAACCCCGTCAAGCAAGGATGCCGCTCCCATCAGGGCTAGACGAGAATGTTTGGTTTTCAGAACAATCAATTGGATTACACTAAAGCGAGGATACAATTATGAAGATGTAGAGGCTTTAGCCAAAACTACCATAGATTTTGGCTAAAGCCCCAAACTGAACTAACATTAATGAATGGGCTAAAGCCCATTCCTATTCATTTTTTTCAAAAAAAAATTGCTTCACCTGCAAGGTCTTTTTCCAGACCTTGTAGGTATTTTGAAAGTAGCCTAAACCTACAAATCGGATTTGAATTTATATCGCATCAATAAAATAATGCTTATTAATTGATTGCGGGAAAATCAATTGCCTCTCGCTTTAGCGAGAGGATATAATCATAAAAATGTAGAGGCTTTAGCCAAAACTACTATAGATTTTGGCTAAAGCCCCAAACTGAACCAACATTAGCGAATGGGCTAAAGCCCATTCCTATTCATTTTTTTTGAAAAAAACAGGAATCTTAACTAAGATTTATAAATCCTTAACCCCAACTTGCTTCATTATTTTACGCACTTCTTTAAATTCTTGTGGTGTTTTCACTTCAACCAAGTCGCGTTTTTTTCCATTAGTTAGTACAATCGCCAAGCGTTTTTTTCCAAAAAAGGAATATTCCTTTAGCCCTTTGATTGCGCTAACAGGAATTTTTTCTGAAGTCGTATTCTTTACCGTCAAATTATACAACACCACTACCGACACCAACCCCAGAAAAAGCCATACCAATTGCATAAAACCGATACTGCTTATACTAAAAGTCGAAACATTCAGAACCGTGTTGAGTAAATTCAAAATCATCAAAAGTTTCAGTAAAAAATGGTGATTTTTCAATCCGTCTTGAATGACTAGGGTTTCATCTTGGGTGTTGTAGTGTAATTTCATTGATATTGATTATTTTTTTTTAAATCCTGAAGAAGTTGTATAGCTTCTTGTAATGGTTTCAAAAGTACTATTTCTTATTGTTTAATTTTCGCTTTCAAACTGCAATCAATACGTTCCGCTGCTAAAGTTCAATTTATTCTGCCACAATAAAATCTTTAATATCTTTTATTACTTTCGTATCAACAGTGCCCTTGATGCTATATTCCTGAGGAGTAGATGGGCTTGTACCCGTCATAAATAAATGATTGAGTCCAGGATAACTGATACATTTTGCCTTCTTCTTGTGTTGCACACCAGACTTCCAAAGTTCAAAATCCTTCATCGTGACTTGATAATCCCTTTCGCCTTGTACAATCAACGTTGGAATGTTTACTTTTTGAATGTCTTTCAACGGTTTGTAGTCCAAGATTGATTTCCAATACGGAGCGGATAAGCCTAACGGAAGATTATCTTTTGAAGTAGTTAAATTGAATGATTTTGAATGTAAGTTTTCAATTTGATGGCTTATTTTTTCCCGTTCGGCTTTCATCTCGTTTGATGGATTGAGTGTGTATAGATAATCGAATTGCTCTTGAATCAGCACATCCAATGGTCTTGCATTACCCGCCAATAGAATGATTTTCGAGATTTGGTTGGAACGAGTTGCAATTCGAGGCAATACAAAAGCACCCAAACTGTGTCCCAAAACGATAATCTCATAGTCTGAAAATTGGCTATCACTTTTAAAATACTTAACAATATTTAAAATGTCATTGGTAACTTCATCATCTATGGTACTTTTATCCGAAAAACTTTCAGGATTAGTATAGGTTCTTTTATCAAAACGATAAGAAGCTATCCCGTTTGCAAAAAGACTTTCTGCAATATCTTTGAAGGGTTTGTTTTCAAAAACGGTTTCATCTCTATCGTTGGGTCCTGAACCGTGCACAAAAAGGACTAACTTTTTTAGATTTCCGTTTTCGGGAATCAGAAGCGTGCCTTTCAAATCAATGCCATTGCTCTTTATAGTATACTCTTTACCCAAAGACGGCTGCTTTTTGAATTCTTTATGAGGCACAAAAAAGAAACCAATGATTTTACTTTTCTCATTAAAGGTAATTCTGATATCTAATTTAAATTTTTCGAAATCTGCATAATACAAATAGGTTTCGTTTTCGTTAGTGGTTTCAATCACCGACTTAAACTTGCCTAATTGCATTTCTAGCTTTTCTACTGTCTCTTTTAAAAGCGGTTCAGAGATTTTACTTTTGACTGATTCATCAAAAAAAGTATAGGCTTGGGCATAGTTTTTTTCGACCAATAAGGAGCTTATAAATTCATTTCCAAGCGACAAGTTAGTACCTTGACTATAAGATAGAATGGGCAATAGAAAGAAAAATAAAAAATAAAAGGATAGGATTCTTTTCATAGTTTTTTTGGTATTCGTTTATGTTGTGCAATAGGCTTAGCTAAGGAAAAAATTGCTTTTCAAAACAACTTTAAACTAAACCAATTTTGAATCACTTTATAATGCTTTACAGAGAAAATCAAGCTGTTGGCAAGTAGATTTTTATTTATTCTGCTAATCGGTTTTCAATATCCATTCTTTCGTGTAAAACCCTCACGACTTCAATTTCATTTGCTTTGCCTTTTTTAAAAAAAATCAAATGTGATTTTACTTTCGAGTAGCTATATGATTTTCTAATTTTATCAAAGTCTCGAGCCATTTCTAAATTATTGACGATATATTCAATTTCGTCAATGATTAAGTTATAATACCGGTCTGCTTGCTCAACAGACCAATTTTCGGCTGTATAAATCCAAATGTTATTAATATCTTCTAATGCCTTTTCACTAAGGATATATTCAGCCATTATTTTTGAAAATTAGCTTTTAGCATTTCAAGATTTTTATTGCGGTCAAAATCTTTAATTTTAGCACTCTCTTCACCAACTTTTAGTTCATTGATTAGAGATTTTGTTTTTATTTCTTCTTGTTCAAAAACTCTTAAAGCAGTCCTAACAACTTCACTCACTGAACTATACTTTCCTGTAGCAATTTGTTCATTAATAAAATTCTCAAAATAGTCTCCTAATAAGATTGATGTATTTCGTGCCATAATTTTTCTTTTTATCAAAGATACCAATAATTGGTATTAGTGTCGTTTTTTTTTTGAATTTTTAAGAAATGGTACTGTTAAAGTTCTTTTATTGCAGGAGGGTTTGAAACTAAAAAATTTTTGTTTCTGTGAGCGATGAACTGCCAGAACCAAGAGCAACTTTTCATTAAGTCTTTTTTGTCTAAATACTTTGTAGTAGCTTTTAGTACTAGTGGGTTAAAAAATTTTACAAATTTCAGTCTTTAATTCTTCGTTAATATTTTTCCAAACTGTATCCTTTGTCAAATTAAGCCTACAGTTACATTCCGTTTCAATAACTTTTATAATATGCTGATACCAATTCAAATAACTCCAATCTTTTGGCTTCGGAGAATATAAAAAGTATTCCTCATTATCCCAATGAACTTCAGTTGCCGTTCTGTAAATTAAAGTGAATTTTTCTTCTTTAGGCTTTATATACAGTCTTCCTAATTTATCAATTCCAACTTCTGTAATATTATCTACTCGCATTACTATGATTCTAATTGGTTGAGTTTTATTCAACGTAAATTTAGTAGTCTCTACGTTTAACGGGTTTGGTCCTGAATTAAGATTTATTTTTCGGTTAGAACTAAACTAATAAATACAAAAGCAAATAAATATTAAACGTATACCAATATAGTGTAATTGGTATTAGGTGTAGTTTACTATTCCACTCCAATTCTGATTGTTTTCACTAAAGCATCAAACTCTTTATTGCAATCTTCACCATTCTGTCCATCTGTAAAATTAACTTGAAAGAAATAATCTTTATAAGGAATTGCATAAGTTCTGCTTCTAACTTTTAGCTCACTCCCACCTTGTGTATTCATTGTAAACTTTCCAACAAAAAACACACATTTTATTCCAGATATTTCTATTTCAGTTGGTTCAGTAATATATTCGAAATCTTCAAAGTACTTTTTAAATCCTTTTGCACTTTGAATAATTGCATATTTAAAGCCTTCAAAATCATTACCAATTTTTTGTCTTACATTTATTTGTATTGTTGGAATTATTCCTGGATGAGTTTTTGGATTATACTTATAAAATGAGTTTAATAAAAGAGAACCTTTATTGTCATCAATTAATTTTTTTAAACTTTCATCCGTAATTTCAAACTTTTCAAGGTTCTTCAACAATTCTTTATTATTAGCTTCAATCCAATTCTTAGGTTCTTGAATTTCAAACCCATATTCTTTGCTTTTAAAAATTTTTTGTCCATAAACAAAACTTGATGATTTTAGTATTATAAATAATAAGAATAGTACTTTTTTCATATTTAATTTAATTGGTTAAAAGAGTTAATAACTTTAGATTTTCTAGATTTAAGTTAAATCATTTATAACTGGTCAATAAATCTAAGAGGGGTAATACTTTATTTTCTCAAATATATACAATTTTAACTACAAAAACTTCAATTCTGTTTGTTGTTTTGGGAGTATGTGAAGCTTAGTTTCAAAGTCACATAAATTGGAATTTAAAAAACACACCCCCAGCCCCTCTAACTCCTTATTTTATTTATTTATCGGAGTCGTTGAATCTTCGATTTCAAGAGGGGAGCAGTGCCCGCAATCATTGGAATTTGCCCTTCGACAGCGCACAGGGTGACACTTTTTGGGATTTGGAATTTGGTACTTAAAAATTGGAATTTTATAGCGCTAACGTTCCTAGCCCTGATGGGAACGGCATCCTCTTGTGGCGGGGTTCGCCACAAGAGATATAGTGGAGCAGGATTAGCTCCTAAACATTAATCCAAATGCCATCGCAAGCCCACAAAAGCACGAATGCCTTGGTTGGGTCCGTAGGCGTAGGTCGGGTCGAAAGTGAGTGCATAGGGATTGTCGGGAGTGGGTTGTGCAACGCCATTGCTATCGAAGGTGACTTGCTTGTCGAAAGGGTCATTGGCACGCGCAATTAAGAAAGGATTGCCGCGATTGGGTGTCCAATTCAGGAGGTTTTTGACTCCGCCAAACAACTCTACGTTGTGGAATTTCTTGTAGGTAATTTGGATGTTTTGAATGCTATAAGGCAAAGAATACTCGCGACGCGGATCGAGGGGCGACAACAAGGGCAAACGCATACTGCCAGTATAACTTCCGGTATAATCCAAACTCAGGAACCAGTTGGGGATTTCGTAGCTCAAAGCCCAAGACAAACTGACTTTTTCGGTAAACAGAGGCACAAAACGACGGCCTTCTTGCTCGGTCAACGGATTGAAATAACTACCGCCCAAAGTCCCTTTCACCCCAAACGGACTGACCCAATCCAAGGAAATACTACTGCCGAAAATTCTAGAAAAACCATCGAGATTGGCATAAATGATTTGGTTGGGATTCGTATCATAGTCGGCAATGATGCGGTTTTTGAAATGGGTGTACCAAGTCGAAGCTTCGAGGGTGAGCACGCCCGCGGTGTTGGTATCGAATTTTTTGAGGTAATTCAGGTTGGCGGTATACGAAGTTTCGGGGTCTAAATCGCCTTTTAGGACGACTTCTCTAGCTCCTGAAAGCGCTTGATGGTCTTCGGTAAACAAATTCACCACTCGGAATCCCGTTCCCAAATTGAGTCGCAAAATATCGGTGGCGGTGGGTTTCCATTTCAAGGCGAGACGAGGCGTGACAATCGAGCCGTGTGCTGGGTGATAATCGTAACGCGCGCCCAACAGCAAGCCCGTTTGCTTAGAAAGTTGGATATCGTCTTGGAGAAATCCACTGTAAATAGCGGTTTGAGAGGAAGTGGCCGTGGCGGGCGTGTTGTCATTATACCAAGTAAAGCGCGCCGCGGCACCGAACAAAAGCGAATGATTTTGGAGCTCTTTGTCCCAAAGGTATTGCCCGAACGCAATTTTTTGGTTCGCCAAAAAAACGGAAGTACCATAGACCGAATTTTGGTCGTGACCCACCATCGAAAATTGCAAGCTCATTTTTTCGTCAACAGGCAATTGGTACTTGCCTAAGATTTCGTAGCGTGACGTATAAATACTTTCGCCATAGACTTGGTCGCCTCCTCGAAAGCTGGAATTCCACTGCATTTCGCCACCCCAACGATCTTCATACAAATAACGGGCGACGAGGCTCATTTCTTTTTTGGAACGGCGTTCAAAATGCCAGCGGCTAAAAAAGGAAACTCTTTTCTGCAAAGCAATATCCGTAAAATTATCGCCGTTGTTATCGACAGCATAATCATTGTAAAACGTGCTGAGTCCAAAAAGCGCATTAGATTTTTTACCAATGTTGGTGCGATAACCCAAATCGAGACTGTTTTCCAGCCAAGAAGTAGTCATCAAGTCGGCAGTAAATTGTGGAGCGTTTTGTGTTTTTTTGGTAATGATATTGATTAATCCTCCTACTGCCTCGCTCCCATACAAACTCGAAGCGGCGCCTTTGATGATTTCGATTTTGTCGATCATCGCATTCGGAATTCCAGACAAACCATACACCGTTCCCAAAGCACTCACTATGGGCATGCCATCGATAGTGACCATCGTATAAGGGCCGTCCAACCCATTGATGCGAATATCACCCGTGTTACAAACATTGCAATTGTTTTGTGGACGCAAACCGTTGACGTTTTGCAAGCCTTCAAAAACTGAAGCGGTGGGATTTTGTTTCAAAAAAGTGGTCGAAATAATTTCTACAGGAACTGGATTTTCTAAACGACGTACGGCTTTCATCGTACCCGAAACCACAACTTCGTCGAGCAGTTGCTCGTTCGTCACCACATTTATTTTTAGTAAATGCTTAAAATCCGTACCGCTGATGGACTGCGTATGTGTTTTGATGCCGATAGCAGCAACGCGAAGCGTGTAGCGTTGTAGCGGCAATTGAGGAATTTCAAAAAAGCCCAAACTATCGGTTTGCGTCCCAAAAGCGGTACCTACAATTTCGACCTGTGCTTGTGCTACAGGTTGATTTTCGGAGGTGACTTGTCCGCGCAGGGTGGCTTTTTCTTGTGCCAAAGCAAGAGATAACGAAAAGAAAAACAAACAGCTATATAATAATTTCATTAGAGTAAATAATATTTTAGACAAATCTAAAAAATAAATACATACAAACGAAAAAAATCCAGTATCAAACTTCAATACTGGATTTTAATACTGTTTATCTTGACAAGATTACAAATCTTCAAAAATTTGAACGGTCAAACCGCTTTCTTGATCATAATCAATCTCCAAAGCTCCCGCTTCGAAAGTGATGCTGACATAATCGCCTGAACCAGGTGTATCTTCACGTTCCACTTTTATACCTAGCAATGGTGTTTTGATGTTTTCAACCCATAATGGCGCAGCAGCAACGTCAATTCTTTTTAAAGATAAGCTACCGTTAAATTGTTCTTCTAGTTGTTGTTGCTCTTTTTCGAAATCATAATCGGTCACAATAGAAAATCCTGTATCTTCCTCATTGATTTTGAAAAACAATTTTTGTCCGTTCTCAAAATGCAATTCAACCGTATCAATAAATATGAATTTATTGTCCGGTTGTACCAAATTGACCCACAAATGATAAAATACTGCGGTTACTTTACTACCTTTTTGAACTTGAGATAAAAGGGAAACTTCTTGTGAACTAAAGGAATAACTACTACTCATAAAATGAAATGATTAAAAATAAATAGCTCACAAAATCAACTGTCGCTATTAAAAGCGCAAAATTACGACAACTAAGAGGAAAAAAAGAGGAATAGACTATAATTCTTTTCGATTGAACTCTTATAAATTGCCAATAAACCTCTTATTATTTAGACAAGTCTAAAAAAATATTTAAAGTGAACTTTTTTGTATATATTTGGGTTTTAAAACACTATACAATTGAGTCATTCCTTAGAAGAAGTCAACCAATCGGTGACTACACAAAATAAAAAATCAACGTTTAGAAAAATCTTAGCTTTTCTAGGCCCTGCCTATCTCGTAAGTGTAGGCTACATGGATCCTGGCAACTGGGCTACTGATATTGCGGGTGGAAGTCAATTTGGCTATTCACTATTGTGGGTATTGCTGATGAGTAATCTTATGGCGTTGCTATTGCAAAGTTTGAGTGCGCGTTTAGGGATTGTCACCCAACGCGATTTGGCACAAGCCTCACGCGAAACCTACTCTCCTTTTGTGAATTACATTTTATATTTTTTGGCCGAAATTGCGATTGCAGCCTGCGATTTAGCCGAAGTACTCGGAATGGCGATTGGGATTAATTTACTGTTTGACATTCCGTTGATTGAAGGCGTTTTGATTACAGTTTTGGATACCTTTTTACTCCTCTTTTTAATCAACAAAGGCATCCGAAAAATGGAAGCTTTTATCATAGTTTTGGTAGCCATCATAGGATTTTCTTTCGTCTTTGAAATGTTTTTTGCCCAACCAGAACTAGACAAAGTGGTCTTAGGATTGATTCCCTCCATTCCAAATGAAGCTGCGCTTTATATTGCCATTGGAATTATTGGAGCCACGGTAATGCCCCACAATTTGTACTTGCATTCGTCTTTGGTGCAAACCCGAAAATTTGATCGCAGTCCGAAAGGCATTCGACAAGCCTTAAAATACAATCTTATCGACTCAACCATCGCACTGAATTTGGCTTTTTTTGTAAATGCCGCTATTTTGATTTTGGCTGCAGCGACTTTCTACAAAAACGGGCTATTTGAGGTAGCCGAAATTCAAGATGCTCATAAATTTTTGGCACCAATTTTAGGCACTAAATGGGCTTCTATCTTATTTGCCGTGGCTTTAATTGCTGCTGGACAGAGTTCAACAATCACGGGAACTTTAGCGGGTCAAATCGTGATGGAAGGCTATTTGAATTTAAGGATTCAGCCTTGGGTACGACGCATTATTACCAGAATAATAGCCATAGTTCCAGCAGTAATTGTAATCTTGATTTATGGCGAAAGTGTCACAGGGAAACTACTTATTTTCAGTCAAGTGATTTTGAGTTTACAATTGGGTTTTGCCATTATTCCGCTCATTCATTTCGTAAGCGATAAAAACAAAATGAATGGTTTCCATATCAATACGATAACAAAAATAGCCGCTTGGACTATAGCTTTGATTATTGTTTCGCTCAACGCCAAATTGGTTTTTGACGAAATTCAAGGTTGGTTGTCGGAGTCTCAAAACCCAATCGTGTTATGGGTAACTGTAGTTCCTCTTGCCATCGGTTTCTTAATTTTACTACTTTATATTGTTATAAAACCATTCTTAGCTAAGACAAAATATACCATACAAAATCATTCACCACATAATATGGCCTTGCAATTCAATGCTACCGAGGCACATCTCCCTCAAAAAATTGCTATTGCTGTCGATTTTTCTTTTGCCGATGAAACTGCTATTAACTACGCCTTTAATATGGGTGGAAAAGAGGCTAAATATACGCTCATCCATGTGGTAGAAACTGTAGGCGCTATGATGTACGGCAAACAAACCGACGATCACGAAACTACGATCGACGAAAAATTGTTACTAGAATACAAGGAAATGTTTCAAGAAAAAGGTTTCCATGTCAAAACCCTACTTGGTTTTGGGAAGCCCAACAAAGTACTTCCAAAATTGGTTAATAAAGGCAAATTCGATTTACTTATTATGGGTACACATGGCCATACTGGATTTAAAGATTTACTATTGGGAACCACAATCGATCATTTGCGCCACAAGATTTCCATTCCATTAGTATTGATTAATAATGCTAAAAAATAATACTAACACTTAAAAACCCTTCCAGAGTTTTGAACTCTGAAAGGGTTGATTAAATATTATATTATGACCCACTCCGAAGAAAATTACCTAAAAGCGATTTATCATTTGACCGTGCAGCTTGAAGCCGAAGTGCCTACGAACGCCATTGCCGAAATGATGGAAACCAAAGCTTCTTCGGTAACCGATATGCTGAAGAAATTGGCTGATAAAGCACTAATCAATTACATCAAATACCAAGGCGTTTCCTTGACTGAAAAAGGAACGCACGCTGCTAAAATGATTGTACGCAAACACCGTTTGTGGGAAGTTTTTTTGGTTGAAAAATTGGCTTTTACTTGGGACGAAGTACACGACATCGCTGAGCAATTAGAACACATCAAATCCGAACAACTCATCAACAAACTCGATGATTTTTTGGGCAACCCTACTGAAGATCCGCACGGAGATCCCATTCCAGACGCACAAGGAAAAATAACTAAAATAGAAAAGCTCCTGCTCTCGGAATTGGTAGAAAGCGAAACTGCTATTTGTGTGGGAGTAAAAGATTCCTCTGCCGATTTTCTGCAATACTTGAACAAACAAAAAATTGCTTTAGGAGCGGTTATCAAAGTATTGGGAAGAGAAAATTTTGATGCCTCTTTACATTTAATCATCAACGATACGCCACTTACCGTATCGTCAAAAATTGCAGGAAACTTGTACGTGAAGCGGATTTAACTTAGCGTAAGTGAACTAGCTTCTTCCATATGATTATTAGTGATATACTGAACCAAATAACGCTGGTCTCTTTGGTCAAAAAAGACATACTATGAAGTTTTGTTATTTAGCGAAACTACTATAAAGTAGCTTCCATATTGACTTAAAAATTTAGGCGTTTTGTAGTGTTGCCTTACATCAATATATTTTTCGATTTCATCTCGAAGCGCAATTACATATTTTTCTGCATTTTCTATATAACTGAAATACTCTTCAAAAAATAGAATAGTAATTAAATCAATCAAATAGTTTTCAAATGATGGAGTATAAACTATTCTTTTTTCCAAGGCAAGGTGCGTAAATGGGTGTGAACACGTTTAACCAATTCCTCTCCTGAAATACCCTCAGACCATTTTTTTTCAAAATTTTCTTCTTCAGATAAAGCGCCTACTTGCTCTAAAAAAAACTGCAAGGCTTCTCCGTGTTTTTGTAAATCTATCGTTACCGATTTTGCTTTACCAGAAACATCTCTTTTAAATTCAACACCTGAAATATTTTTCATTTGTAGATTGTTTTAACTGTGATAGATGACATCATTTAGAGAAACTTTTATCAGAATCTTACTTATAAGACTGCCCTTCAAGTCATTTGAATACGACACTAAGAATTGTTTTGAACAAATGACATACAAATATAGGGATTTAACCACACCCACAATTCCCGTCTCCACAGTTTTTTTTGGACTTCTTTTTCCAGAAAAACTTTCGAATAAGGAAACCAATGGCAATAGCCAATAAGGAAAAAGCGATGATTTCTTGTGTCATTTTCTTTTATTTAAGCAACTGATACGCTACTAAAGCCACCGTATAAGCAAAAGCACTCATAAAAATGAGTTGCCCCAAAGGCCATTTCCAACTGTTCGTTTCTTTACGTGTAACAGCGAGCGTGCTGACGCATTGCATAGCAAAAGCATAAAAAAGGAGTAAGGAAATCCCAGAAGCAAAATTGAAGACTTTTTCGCCTGTCAAAGGATTGATTTCGGATTGCATTTTATTCTTGATGGTGTCTTCATTATCGGTGTCGCCAACACTGTAAATCGTGGCCAAAGTACCCACAAAAACTTCTCTTGCTGCAAATGAACTGATAATGGCAATTCCTATTTTCCAATCATAACCCAAAGGTGTCAAAACAGGTTCGATAGATTTACCCATCAGCCCGATATAAGAATTCTCTAATTTTTGCGAAGCCACTTCGTTCTCCAACTCTGTTTCAGAAAGGGGTTTATCAGCGTGTTTGCTTACTACAATTTGCTCCGCATTACTGAAGTTTTCACCTGGACCATAGGAAGCCAAAAACCACAAAATAATCGAAATCGCTAAAATGATTTTTCCAGCGCCAAACACGAAGGCTTTGGTTTTTTCAATCACGTTGATACCCACGTTTTTAAACAAAGGCAATTTGTAGTTGGGCATTTCCACAATGAAATAAGACTTCCCTTTAATCTTCAATATTTTATTTAAAACATAAGCCGAAAAAATTGCCATTCCAAATCCCAACAAATACAATAACATTAGGGTTAATCCTTGCAAGTTGAAAATCCCCAAAATCCTTTGATCTGGAATCACCAATCCAATAATGATGGCGTATACTGGTAAACGCGCCGAACAAGTCGTAAACGGAGTCACTAAAATGGTTATTAGGCGTTCTTTCCAATTTTCGATATTACGAGTCGCCATAATCGCAGGAATAGCACAAGCCGTTCCCGAAACCAAAGGCACGACACTCTTGCCCGACAACCCAAACTTACTCATAATTTTATCCATCAAAAACACCACACGACTCATATACCCACTTTCCTCGAGTATCGAAATGAACAAAAACAAAAAGGCTATCTGTGGAATAAAAATTAAGATACCGCCAATTCCTGGAATAATTCCTTGGGAAATCAAATTGGTCAACATTCCTGCAGGCAAAACCTCAGCAGACCAAGCGCTCAAACTAGCAAAGGAGCTGTCGATAAAATCCATTGGCACTTCTGACCACACAAAAATGGATTGAAAAATACCAAACAATATACAGAAGAAAATCACATAGCCCCAGAATTTATGCGTCAACACACGATCCAATTGGGCTCTAAAATCTTTAGCAATAGATTGATCGATGGTCAATCCCACTTTCAACACATCGTTGATGAATTGGTAGCGCTTAATAGTTTCTTTTTGCTGCAAGCGTTTCAAATCCGAATGCGATTTGGTGAACGTACTCTGAATTTCTTTTCGCTCTAAATTCAAGAAGTTCACATCTTGAGTAATCACCAACCACAACTTATACAACAATTGATTAGGAAACGCTTTGCGAAGATTTTCAAAATATTCCGAATCAATAACAGAGGCATTCAAGCAAGGCTCATTAGAAATGGATTTATACGAAACGATTAAATTTTTCAATTCCTCAATTCCAAATCCTTTTCGGGAACTCACCAAAGCAATTTTAGTTTTTAGCTTTTCTTCTAAAAAAGGAATATCCAAACTGATGCCTTTGTATTCCATTCGATCAGCCATATTTATGACCAAAATAGTCGGTATTTCAAGGTCTTTGATTTGGGTAAAAAGCAACAAATTACGCTTTAAATTCTCCACATCTGTTACCACAATGGCTACATCGGGATAGAGTTTATCGTTTTTATTAAGCAGTAATTCAATCACCACATTTTCATCAATCGAGCTGGCATTCAAACTATACGTCCCCGGTAAATCCAGAATATTGGCTTTGAAATTATAAGGCAACTTACAAAAACCTACCTTTTTTTCTACCGTAATTCCCGGATAATTCCCTACTTGTTGATTCAAACCCGTTAGTTGATTAAAAACAGAGGTTTTCCCCACATTCGGGTTCCCTATCAAAGCGACATTGATGTTGTGATTGCTGGTCATTAGCTTTATTGGATTCGTTCCACTTCTATTTCCTGAGCCGTTGCTACTCGAATGGCTACGTGCGATCCGTTAATGTTTAGGTACAACGGATCTCCGAAGGGAGCGATTTGCAGCAACTCTACTTCATTACCCGGCAAACAGCCCATTTCGAGCAATTTTAATGGAATGGCATCAATATCAAAGTCTTTGATAATGGCTTTTTCTCCTTTTTTGAGTGAATGTATCGTTGTTGACAAACCTTATTTAGATTGAATTAAGATTGCAAAAATACATATTATAATAGAAATTCAAATGATAATTATCACAATTGTAAAAAAGAATCTGACTGTCGCTAAGTGCCCTAAGAAGTTAAATGGCACGCAGATGAAACGGATGAAACGGATTCACGCGGGTTTTAACTAAACCACTATGGATTAAAAATCCACAGATTTGATTTCGAAAACTCAAATTCTGCAAGGTTGGATAGTAAATTTTTACCGCAAATTCGCAAATTATTCCAATTAAAAATATTTCAAAATTTACGAATTTGCGGTAATATTTTTAGAAACTAAAACGAAATGCCCCGAAAGTACATAGCTTTAAACTTTATTTGAGACCAATAAAAATCCGTGTTCATCCGTTTAAATCGGCGTCATCCGTGTTCCATTTCAGAGCTGAAAATCACACTCATAAACACAACTGAATTCGTGAAAATTCGTGAAAATTAGTGTTCCTTTTCACCAAACTTAATAAAAATCCGTGTTCATCCGTTCAAATCAGCGTCATCCGTGTTCCATTTCAGAACTGAAAATCACACTTATAACCACAGCTGAATTGGTGAAAATTAGTGGAATCCGTGTTCCATTTTCACCAAACTAATTAGCGCACAAAAAATTAATATCTTCTATCAATCGCGTCATATCCTCTTTTTTGGTTCCATCATAAAAACCACGAACACGTCTTTTTTGGTCCACCAACACAAAATTCTCGGTGTGTACCATATCATACAATTCTTCGGGTTTTCCCAATTTAACGGCCAAATACGATTTTCGAGCCATTGTATAAATTTCCTTTTTATCCCCTGTAACCAAGTTCCATTTGCTGTCTATCACGCCGTGTTTTAGCGCGTATTCTTTTAAAACAGGCACACTGTCGGTCTCAGGAAAAACGGTGTGCGACAACAGCATTACTTTGGGATTATTTTTGATAGCCGCTTGCACTTCGGCCAAGTTCTTGGTCATTTTAGGGCAAATCGAACCACAAGTCGTAAAGAAAAAATCGGCCACATATACTTTCCCTTCATAATCTTTTTGGGTAATCTTTTTCCCATTTTGATTCACAAACGAAAAATCTGCAATCGTGTGTGCCTTACTCACATATTGCACCGTACTGTCCACCAATTCAGGATTCACGTCAGCTGGATTGTAAATAGGCAAAGTCTTTTCAGGCTTCAACGCATTGTAAAACAAGCCAATAGTAATCGCCGAAAACACCAATAAAACACCAAAAAATATACGATACTTATTGAAGAAAGCTTTCATTTGTAGGTTTTTAAAATAAAATAGAAAGACAACATTTGAATTTCGCGCAAAATTACAAAACAACGGTCTGCCTTACACTACTCTTTTTAAAATAATTTGGGCGTGCCCCTTCGCCTCGTAGAAAAAACGAGGCAAAGGGTCGGGTCTCCGTTCCCGCTTTTTTTTATCCCGCGAAAAAACGGGATAAAAAAAGAGCTCCACTCCACCCCTCACGCAAAAAAAATTTCACAAGACGTTAAACTTTTAGTAGACTTTGAAGTCCCATAGGGTATTCTTGCCCTTTTTATAAAAATTTCAAGAGTCAATATTCGAAAGACGTCTTTATTGTAATGATAATTTTAGACAAGCAAGAAAAAGGAATTCCATTGTGATGAATTCTCTTAATAATGTGTTTTTTGTCGCAAAAAAAGCAATTTCGATGTAACTATTTTTTGCTTTTTGACACGAATGTATCGTAACTAATTCAAATTTTAATATGAACCCAAAAAAGTCCACCACCTTACTGTTTGCACTACCAGCAGTTTTTAGTTTTGGATGGAGCCAAGCACAAACCGCTTCGGCCTCCAAAGAGCCAGGAATCAATATCCAATATATGGATAAAACCATCAAACCAAGCGATGATTTTTTTCGATATGTAAACGGAACCTGGTTGAACACTACCGAAATCCCAAGCGATAAAACCCGCTGGGGAAGCTTTGACGAATTGCGTCAACGCACCGATACTGACGCTTTGGCGATTCTAAAAGAAGCCGCCAACAACCCAGCGTACAAATCCAACACCGACCAAGGTAAAGCCATCAATTTGTACAAAACAATGTTGGATACCGTAAGCCGTAACAAATTAGGTATTGCTCCCCTAAAACCTTATTTGAAAAAAATCAACGCGGTGAAAAACGTAAAAGATTTACAAGCTTTATTAATCGAAATGGAACCCACAGGAGGCATTGGTTTCTTTGGCGCTGGTGTAGGTACCGATGCTAAAAACAGTAATGTCAATGTAATTAATTTAGGACCTGGAGGCGTAGGCTTACCAGACCGTGATTATTATGTAAGTGACGAAAAGGATTCTAAAGAAAAAAGAGAAAAATACGTACTTCACGTGGCTAAAATGTTGCAATATTTAGGCGACAAACCTGAACAAGCGAAAGCCAATGCGGAGAAAATTTTAGCTTTAGAAATCGAAATGTCTAAGCCTCGTTTTGACCGTGTAGAAAGAAGAGACCGTCGTAAATCGTACAACCCAATGACCGTTGCCGAAATACAAAAACTAACGCCATCCATCGATTGGACTACGTATTTCACTAAAATTGGTTTGCCAACAAATCAAACGATTATCGTGTCGCAACCAAAATATATGACGGCTTTAGAAACGCTTTTTAAAGAAAATAAAGTAGACGACTGGAAAGCCTATATGCGTTGGTCTTTATTGAACCGAGCTTCAAGCCAATTATCTACAGAAATTGAAAAAGCCAACTGGGAATTTTATGGTAAAACCTTAACGGGTGCTGTAAAACAAAGACCTTTTGAAGAAAGAGCTTTACAAACCGTAACAGGGTCTGTGGGTGAAGCTTTAGGAAAATTATACGTAGAGAAAAAATTCCCTGCCGAAGCTAAAGAAAAGGCAGCCAAAATGATTAAAAACATTTTCCGTGCTTACGAAAATCGCATCAACAACTTACCTTGGATGTCGGCTGAAACGAAAGTAAGTGCGATTGCCAAATTAAACAAACTAAGAGTTAAAATTGGCTATCCAGACAAATGGAAAGACTACTCTGCTTTGACTATCAAAAGTCCAGCAGAAGGAGGAACGTTTTTTGAGAACGTAAGAAACATTGCTATTTGGCGTAATAAAGAAAACTTTGCTGAATTGACAAAACCTGTAGACAAAGACCGTTGGGGTATGGCACCACAAACAGTAAATGCTTACTACAATCCATCAAACAACGAAATTGTATTCCCTGCGGCTATTTTGCAACCACCTTTTTACAACTATCAAGCTGACGAAGCTGTGAATTATGGTGGAATTGGAGGGGTTATTGGTCACGAAATCTCTCACGGATTTGATGATTCAGGAGCACGTTACAATGCCGACGGTAATTTAGTGGATTGGTGGACACCAGAAGATTTGAAAAAATTTGGTGCTTTGACGGGTGCTTTGGCTGCTCAATACAGCGCTTTGCAACCGCTTCCAGGCACTTTTGTAGATGGTAAATTTACTTTAGGTGAAAACATTGGAGATTTAGGTGGTGTGAATGCTGCTTACGATGGTTTGCAATTGTACTTAAAAGAAAACGGCAACCCAGGATTGATTGATGGGTACACACCAGAACAACGTTTCTTCATTTCTTGGTCGACCATCTGGCGTTCTAAAATGAGAGACGAAGCCTTGAAATCACAAGTAAAAACCGACCCGCATTCGCCAGGTATGTACAGAGCCTATGTGCCTTTACAAAACGTTGATGCATTCTACGATGCCTTCAACATTCAACCGAATGACGGAATGTATATCGCTCCAGAGAAAAGAGTAAAAATCTGGTAAGACTTACTGTTCTAAAAATACCAAAACCCATCAGCTAAAGTTGATGGGTTTTTTGTTGGTGTACAACAAATCGAACTACATAACAAATGTTCCGTTCGTCCTGTATAAATACTATGTTACTGTATCAATTGAAATAGCAGCTTAGACAAACTACTATACTATCGCTTAATAATACTTACCGCAGTGCCAGTTACGGTAGCAACAATTAAGTACTCACTACTTTTTACTTCAATATCCACAAGTATCCCTACAACAGCATTCGCGTTTATTTTTTCAGCATTTTGTCTAAGTTGTTCCAAGGCTTGCTCTTTAACCTCTGCAATACTCTGACTAACTCCATCATAATATTTTTGCATATTAAAAGTCATAGTCATTTTTTGGACATTTACAGCAGTTCCTGAGACAATACCCTTGTACTCCATAATTTTATAATCTTCTACAGAATTGGTTGTTGTTAAAAGCATCTTTTTTCTATTTAAAATTTAGTTACTCTGTTTGAGTACAGAATTACTATTTCGTTACACGATGAGATGTAATAAATTGATTGTGATTGTTGGAATTGAAATAAGCATTGATTACAAACAATTAATCTAACATTAGGCGTTGCGAAGAAAACCTACAAGGTTTTGAAAACCTTGCAGGAAAAGAATTGGACAATCATTCAATAAATACGATTTGTATTAGTACTCCTCAGCTGATGAAAAACCAAACATTCTAGTCTAGCCCCGATGGCAGCGGCATCCTTGCTTGCCGGGGTTCGGCAAGCAAGATATAGCGTACAGCGGGTCGACTCGTGTGGGGCGCAGGTCACGGGTGCTCCCAATCACGAAACTGCTTGTTAGTGTTACCTTCTTCAAACAAAAAACCCACTCGCTAGGAATGGGTTTTGTTGGATTATTTTAAAAGATACTCTTGCATAAATCGGATAACGGCCAGTCGTTGGTAATCGACATTGGCTTTTTTCTTGAAGCCGTGGCCTTCGTCTTTGGCCTCGAGGTACCAAACCGTATTGCCTTGTGCTTTGAGTTTGTCGCGCATTTGAAGGGCTTCGGTCACGGGAACGCGAGGGTCGTTGGTGCCTTGAATGATAAACAACGGTTTTTTGATTTTATCGGTATTGTTTAAAGGGGCCATTTTATCAAAAAAAGCGGCCATTTCGGGGATGCGTTCATCGCCATATTCTACTCTTCGCAAGTCGCGACGGTATTCCTCAGTGTTTTTGAGGAAGGTATTGAAGTTGGAAATCCCCACAATATCTACCGAGCATCGGATTTTGTCGGCATAGTGAAAGGCCGTGGCCAAAGTCATATAACCGCCATAACTTCCGCCCATAATCATAATGCGGTCTTTGTCGAGTTCGGGTTGTTGGGCAATCCAATCCAATAGCGCGCCGATGTCTTTTACGGAATCTTCGCGTAACATTCCGTTGTCTTTGGCCAAATAGGTTTTACCAAAACCTGCAGAGCCTCTCACATTCGGAAAAATCATCGCCACGCCCATTTCGTTGGTGTAAAAATTGCTTGCACCGAGGAAAGACGCTTGCGATTGTGCCTCTGGTCCACCGTGAATCTGAATCAGAACGGGTCTTTTTCCTGTGAATTTTGAAGCGGCTGGGTAATAGAATCCCGAAATGCCCAAGCCATCAAAACTTTTCCATTCAATAAACTTTGGCAATGCCATATCAGAAGCTTGCATTTCGCCCAATTCGCTTGCGGTCCATTGTTCGATTTTGCCATTTTTTAGTGAAAGACGGTATACATCCGAAGCCGTTTGAGCTGTCGATTGCGTGAAAAACAAGCTTTGGTTGTCCTTAGTAAACTCCGCTCCGCCAATCAATCCTGTTGGAATATTTTTTACTTCGCTATAGGATTGGTCTTTGGTATTCATCAAATACATTTTGTTCCGACCCGCTTCGTTGGTGATAAACACCAGTTGTTTTTTGTCTTCCGAAAAAGAAAAATTTTCTACATTCCAATTGATTTTGGAGGTTAAATAGTTCACTTTTTTGGTCTTTACATCCAAAATAGCCAAACGCTCAAATTCGTTGTCTTTATCGGTCAAAAACCAAATTTCGTTGGTCGAATTTCCAAATTTGGCACTGGTTTGAATCACGCCTTTGCTGGCTCTGTCGGTTACTTCGGATAATTTGCCCGAAGCAACATCCAATGACCAAATATGAGACTCATTGGCCGAAATGTATTCGCCAATCAACAGTTGTGAATTGTCTTTGGAAATATCCAAAATACCCCAACCGCCGCCTTTTACTTGCAGCACCATTTTGGCTGCTGAAGGATTTTTGGGGTCCATATAATAAATATCACGGTCTCCGCCGTTGCGCTTGGTTGATGAGAAATAAAACCCTTTTCCATCAGCTCTCCAAGTAATGCCTCCGTTTTGTGAACGCCCACCATCGGTCAATAAAGTCGATTGCAGCGTTTTGAGGTCTAATTGGTACAATTGCCCAAACTCATTACCGCCCACGTCTTTGGAATAAATCAGATACTCGCCTTTGGTAGGTTCGTAGCTCACGCCACTAACCGGTTCGTCGAAAAAAGTGATTTGCGTTCTCGCACCCAAAGGTTGCACCACACGATGCAATTGTGCTGTAGAACCAAAACGGGTCGTAATGATAATATCGTTTTTTACAGGATGAATTTCTGCCAAAGAGGCACCACGAGCCTCGGAGTATTTTTTTACCTGAACGGCTAACTCTTTGGGAATGGCCGCAATGTTCTCGGTAATCAAATTTTCGTTAGGCAAAATACCCGTGTTTTTTTGCTGTGCTTGCACTAAAGTCAAGCCTAGAAACGTCGGAATTAAAATATATGCATTGAACTTCATATTATTTTAGTTTTTGATTAGTATTCGTTTTCGTTGGCGTTGCATCGCAAAATTAATGATGTACAAGCCCGTTAATGTGACCGTTCCGCCAATAATGATGGCAGCTGTGAGGATTTCGTCAAACAAAAAAGCCCCCAAAAGTACCGCCACAATCGGATTGATATAGGCATAAACACTACTTAATTCGGTAGGTAAATGTTGCAAGGCATAAATGAAAGCAATGAATGTCAACACCGAACCAACGCCTACCAAATAGGCAATCGCCCACCAAGAAGCGGCAGGAATTTGTGTCAGCGGAATATTTGTGCCTGTAGCTCCCGTAAAAGCAAAAAGACATACACTAGAAATCAACATTTGTAATCCTAGACTAAAATAGGGATTAAAACTCGCGGCTTTTTTCTTGGTGTACAAGGTACCAAAAGCCCAAGTAATGGTAGCAGCCACCGACAAGACTATTCCAAATTGAAAATCAGGTCGAATAAAATCGGCCAAATGTTCATAGAAAATTACGCATACTCCTGCAAAAGCAATGGTGATACCAAAAACAGCCAATCGGGTAATGCGTTCACCATTGAAAAAGCTAATCATCGCAATCCAAATAGGTACCATTGCGCCAATAATCGCTCCTAACCCACTCGGAATGAATTTCACGCCCCACGTACTTAGCCCATTGCTCAGCGCAAAATTAAGCATACTCAAAATCAAGATGGATTTCCATTGTTTGCCTTTGGGCCAAGTTGTTTTCTTAACTAAAAAGAAACCCACATACAAAGCGCCGCCCAAAAACTGACGGATGGCAGCCAACTGAAGTGCAGGCATATGTTTTACGCCTTCTTTAGACGCTAACCAAGTCGTGCCCCAAGCAATACTTACCCAAGCTAAGGCCAACATAGGCAATCCCAAGGTAGTAAGGGGAGCTGTTACTGCATTTTTAATTTTTGTTCTCAAAAGATTACGGAGTTTCTACAAAAGTATACTTTAAAATCGTTTGTAGTTTATCACTACTAATCCTTTTTCCGGTTCCCGAAGAAGTTGGGTCAAATGTAGGTGCTATCAATTGCCATTCGAGTGCTTTCTTAGTATAATACTCTTCTCTGGTAGGATGATAAGGCGAGACAGCATTCAAGGTTTCGTTCCAACAATCCAGTGCTATAATTTTTTGAATAATTCCGATGCAATCCATTTGATGAATGAAATTAATGGGCGCTTTGGCATTGGGTAGATTTTCTTTGCCTGCCAAAAATCGAACAGGATTACGGTCAGTTCCTACGAGTCCGCCAAAACGAAGGATAGTGGTTTGAAAATGAGGATTGTTTTGCAAAAGTTGCTCTACGATTACCAATTGGCGACCGCCTTCGCTATCGGGATTCAAAGGCGTAGTTTCGGTGACCACATCATTCTCTTCACCGTAAACCGAAGTAGAACTTACAAACAGTACGTTTTGAACATCGGATTGTTCGATAAACGGAATCAAGGTTTGCATTTTACCCACAAAATCCTCGCTGTTGTTGCTTCTTAATTTAGGCGGAATATCAATAATCACTATTTCGCTTCCTTTTAGAAAGGTTGTGATATCGCCAGCAATGGCATTGGGTTGCAATTCCATCAAAAACGGAAGAATCCCTAGCTTTTCTAAGTGAGCTAGTTTTGAAGAAGAAGTTGTCGAACCTTTCACCGAAAAACCGTTTTTTATCAAGGCTTCCGCCAAAGGCAAACCGAGCCAACCGCAACCAAGAATACTAATTTGTGTCATAGAATGTAGTTTAGAGCAAATAAAGCTCGAAAGAATTTTAAAAAGATAACTATTCAGCTTGTCTTGCTTTCGATTGCTCCAGCATTAATTGGAGTTTTGGGATTTATTGCATTCGTTATAGCTAAATAAAAGGAGCTAATTTTGGCTAAAGCCTTTAAAACTTTCAAATTTCACCCCTCCAACTAAAGTTGGAGGCAATTAATGTCCAAAAAAACCTGAATAATCACTAAAAAGATAACTTCAAAATCTTATCGCAGCTTAGTTTTCAAACTATCTTTAGCCACAGTCAATGAATCCGTAACAGGAACAACTAATTCTTTCGGAATAATTTGTTGTCCTTTTCTAATTTTTTTACGAATGACCACAGCATCGTTGAGTACAAAAGGTGTTGGCATCATCCAATTGTCTCTTGGTTTGATGTTGAACAATGGATTTTGCAATAAATCAAAAGAAGATTCCAGTAATTCCATATCAATTACTGCTGAAGCATTGATACTAAAATCAAGTACCAAAGGCGCATTGTTGACCACGTAATAGCTCAATAGTTTCTTGCCTTTTCGTTCTAAGGTCGAACTGGTATCGCCTAAATTTCTAGCTCCATTGGCTCTAAAATTATAAAAAGTCATCGCTTCATTGGCAAAAATATCATAGCGATTGACTTTTCGATTCGGTATAATTTTCAATTGAATGTATCGCAAATTGCCCGCAATACTGTCTTTTGTAAATACGATTAAAGGTTTCTTTACACCCACTACATCCGTTGTTGCGGCATAAGTAAATCCAGAATTGTATTTGCTAAACAAAGGCATATCATTAAGCGGTCTTGCACTCTTTGGATTGGCACCCAAATACGATTTGGTCCAATCGTCTAGATTTACATCATACGTCACCCAAAAAGCTTGATTAGTATCTGCATTATACAAGTACAACAAACTATTGGATTTTGCTTCTCCAGCTTCATAACTGGAATTATAATGGCCTTTAGCAAAAAACAACAACGATAACACAAACAATCCTAAAGCCCAACTTCCTTTTCGATTAAAAGCACCAAAAACAGGCAACAACAATCCAAAAGTAAGTACCGTTAGGATAGCGCTACCAAATAAGATTTTTAATCCCAACCCAACAGGGAACATTTGAATGAATGGCGCCAAAAGCAATACTGCTGGAATTCCGCAGATTAAGTTTAATACCCAATTCGAACGTTGTGTTAAGACAAAAGCCCCAAAAGCAATCAATCCAAAATAGACTGGGATAATCAAAAATCCAGCACCCGTTAGCGAGTTGGCAATAAATCCATTAATGACCATCCAAACTAGCAATACCATAACATAATGGTTCATCGTCACTTTTTTGGCGGAGAACCAATGGTACATCAAGAAACAAATCGACAAACTCAACACTACAAAAGCCGCTATATAATCGTGGCCATTATAGGTAAATCCGTTGAGTAAATCGTTGTACTGCGGATACGCCCAAAGCAATCCTTTCCAGCCAAAATACGTCAATCCGCCCGCGATACCCAAGGCACCCAAAAGCGGAATCAGACCTTTGAACAATTCTCTAAAAGTAAAAATACGTTTGGCTTTGCCAATGAAAAGGAAAAACACAAAAAACACTCCCGCAATAATCGTCATCGGCAATACCCAAGAAAACGGATAACTGATAAACGTAAACGGAATCGTAAAATACACCTCATCTTCGGTAGCTTGTACCGCATCCAAATTGGCATTCGAAAAATACGTCAACAAAGGCATTAAGTAACGACCTTGGTGTGCCAAAGTATTTTTGGCCAAATGCTGAGCGTCATCCTGCTGGGTGTGGTAATTATAATGGTCGTCGATAAACGCAAAATTCAATCCCTGAATGTTACCTTTTTCTCTAAAAACGGTTAAGTCCGTGTCGTTAGGCAACATTTTGTAAATACTATACATCAACGAATTCGAAACAGGATACGTGACACCTGCTTTTGAAAATTCGTTCACCAAACCAGCATTCCCCTTGTTGGTTTCCATCAACATATAACTCGGTCCCGAAGAGCCGCGCGCTTCAAAATTGAGCGCCAATCCCACTTCTTTAGCCCAAGGATGTTGCGTCACGAACAAAGCAGCTCCGTTTAAACCCAATTCTTCGGCATCCGAAAAAACAATAATGATGTCGTTTTTATGCTGCTTTTTGGATTGCAAAAAAGCACGAATGCCTTCAATAATTGTCGCTACTCCAGAGGCATCATCACTAGCTCCGTGCGAAAAAGAATGCGGCGCACTATCGTAATGCGAGAGCAACAACAACGCTTTTTTAGAATTCGTTCCCTTAATGCGACCAATAATATTTTTAGACTGCACCAGATTTCCCCAATCGCTCATCGTGTAGCCTTCTTGCACTTGAGTAGCAATACCCATCGTTTTCAATTCTTGCACCAGCATTTGTGCGACCACATCGTGATTGGCAGAACCTACATAATGCGGTTCCTTCGTCATCTTTTCCACCATTTTGAAAGCCCGCTTGGTCGAAAAATTGGCTAGATTTTGTTCTTCATATTCAATGGTTTGCGGCATTTGCAGAAAGTAACCTGCTGCCAAAACGAGCAACAGCACAAAAACCGAAAGTAAAGAGGCGTATTTTTTCATAGCAATGGGGATGTGGTATTTAAATATCTTTTTTGACTAGCATATAATAGTCATTCTCTAAAATCATATAACCTTGGTCGTACAAAAAATAGTAGGTATTTCCTGTTTTGGTATTCAAAATCGAAGTAAAAAATTCAAAGTCAAAACCCTTGCTCATCAACTTGGCTCGAGTGGTTTTGGTTTTACCTTCTACATTCAATTCTGACAAAATTCGGTAATTTTTGCGCAACTTATTGTTAATATTCCGCATATAATTCGTACTATCCTTATTTATTTTATTGTTGTAGGCATTTCGGCAGCTATCGCTACAAAATTTCTTGTCCTCGCGACCTACAATTTTTTCACCACATTCTAGGCAGGTTTTCATACACTATTTATTTTATCAATTGACACTTTTTTATTCGAAGCCCAGCAAAAGGCTTTATTGGTTATCATTGGTTCCTGCTGTCCTTCCTATCTTTTTTGCCCCGAGAAAAATCGGGCCAAAAAAGGATATTCCCTCCCATCAGGGCTAGTTAGGGAACAGGGTTTTGTGTTTGTTTCAGTTTTTCTATTTATTTTCTCATTTTACACACCCCTAACCCCTCTAACTTCTTATGATATATATTTTGGAGTCGTTGAATCTTCGATTTCAAGAGGGGAATTAAAAAGTGCTAAATGATACGTTTTTCACTATTATTCACTTTGGTTCTCTCTCTTGACACACCCCTAACCCCTCTCAAGAGGGGAATTCGACTGTGCAAAAAGAGCTGTTTTGGTTATTATTCAAAAATGTATTTTTTAAACACTAATGGTTTTACGTTCCTAACTCCCCTCTTGAGAGGGGCTGGGGGTGTGTTTTTCATATTCAATAATATAAAACTCAATAGCTCGCAAAACATTCTCCATATCTTTCAAAACTTGTTCATCCGTAAACCGTAATACTGTAATCCCTAACTGATTCATTCTTTTCTCTTTTACAGTGTCTTTATTATATACTTCTAAAAACTCGTGGGAATACCCATCGACTTCAATTCCTAACATCAACTCATAACAAAAAAAATCTAAAATATAATGATCTATAGGCTTTTGCCGATGAAAATCATAACCATACATCTGTTTTCCTTTCAGTTTCAACCAAAGAAAAATTTCAGTTTTAGTAGAATCATTTCTTAATTGTCTAGCCAATTCTTTTAGTTTTGGGTCGTATGGAATGATTTTTCTTTTAGCCATTTGGTTATTTTAATAAATGAGGCGTTTAGTTTTATTGTTCATTTTTATTCTCACTCGACACACCCCTAACCCCTCTAACTCCTTATGATATTTATTTTGGAGTCGTTGAATCTTCGATTTCAAGAGGGGAATTCAAATGTGCAAAATGAGATGTTTTTCGTTTCTATTCACTTTAGTTTTCTCGCTTAACACACCCCTAGCCCCTCTCAAGAGGGGAATTCAAATGTGCTAAATGATATGTTTTTCACTATTATTCACTTTGGTTCTCTCACTTGACACACCCCTAGGCCCTCGCGAGAGGGGAATTAAAATGTGCTAAATGATACGTTTTTCACTATTATTCACATTTATTCTCTCACTTGACACACCCCTAGCCCCTCTCAAGAGGGGAATTCGACTGTGCAAAAAGAGATGTTTTGGTTTTTAATCAAAAATCTGTTTTTATACACTAAACGTGTTGCGGTCCTAACTCCCCTCTTGAGAG
>ERZ650300.294-NODE-294-length-29085-cov-20.348502_pt1 | contig 29085 bp, 25 predicted proteins | sample MGYA00376236_ERZ650300 | MGnify/ENA primary metagenome ERZ650300 (study PRJEB26733, sample SAMN07839303) | wastewater metagenome | biome: urban; feature: wastewater treatment plant; material: waste water | place: USA: North Carolina | collected 2016-04-28 ...
AGACCATCATGGTCAACTGCAACCCGGAAACCGTGTCCACCGACTACGACACCTCTGACCGCCTGTACTTCGAGCCGCTGACGCTGGAAGACGTGCTGGAAGTGGTGAATGTGGAAAAACCCATCGGCGTGATCGTGCAGTACGGCGGCCAAACCCCGCTGAAACTGGCCCGCGCGCTGGAAGCCAACGGCGTGCCCATCATCGGCACCACGCCGGACATGATCGACTGCGCCGAAGACCGCGAGCGCTTCCAGAAGATGCTGCACGCGCTCAACCTCAAGCAGCCGCCCAACCGCACCGCGCGCGACCCGCAGGAAGCCATCCGCCTGGCCGCTGAAATCGGCTACCCGCTGGTGGTGCGCCCGTCCTACGTGCTGGGCGGCCGCGCCATGGAAATCGTCCACGAGCAGGCCGACCTGGAGCGCTATATGCGCGAGGCGGTGAAGGTGTCCAACGACAGCCCGGTGCTGCTGGACCGCTTCCTGAACGACGCCATCGAAGTGGACGTGGACGCCATCAGCGACGGCGAACAGGTGATCATCGGCGGCATCATGCAGCATATCGAGCAAGCCGGCGTGCACTCTGGCGACTCCGCCTGCTCGCTGCCGCCGTACAGCCTGGGCGCTGAGGTGCAGGACGAAATCCGTCGCCAGACCATCGCCATGGCCAAGGCGCTGAACGTGGTGGGCCTGATGAATGTGCAGTTTGCCATTCAGGGCGACACCATCTACGTGCTGGAAGTCAACCCGCGCGCCTCGCGCACCGTGCCGTTTGTCTCCAAGGTCACCGGCCAGCCGCTGGCCAAGATCGCCGCGCGCTGCATGGCCGGCATCACCCTGGCCGCCCAGGGCGTGACCCGCGAGGTGATTCCGCCGTACTTCGCCGTCAAAGAAGCGGTGTTCCCGTTCATCAAGTTCCCGGGCGTGGACACCATTCTTGGCCCGGAAATGAAATCCACCGGCGAAGTGATGGGTGTGGGCGGCTCGTTTGCCGAAGCCTACGTCAAGAGCCAGCTGGCGGCCGGCGATCGCTTCCCGAAACAGGGCAAGGTGTTCCTGTCGGTGCGCCAGTCGGACAAGAACGGCATTGTTGAAGTGGCCCGCGACCTGCTGGACCTGGGCTTTGAGCTGGTGGCCACCCGTGGCACCGCGCAAATGATCAGCGAACAGGGCCTGCCGGTGACCGCCATCAATAAAGTCACCGAAGGCCGTCCGCATGTGGTGGACATGATCAAGAATGGCGAAATTTGTCTGGTGATCAACACCGTGGACGAAAAGCGTCAGGCGGTGCAAGACAGCTATTCCATCCGCCGCTCGGCGCTGCAAGGCCGCATTCCGCAGTACACCACCCTGGCCGGCGCGCGCGCCGTGTGCATTGGCATGCGCCACCTGCAAGACCTGGGCGTGTACAGCGTGCAGTCGCTGCACAGCCAGCTGTAATTGCCTGCACTGCCGGGCCTGCGGCCCGGCGGTTTCACGGCGGCGCGCGCCTGGCGTTTTGCCATCGGCGCGCGTTTGACTTCCCGATGACATGTTCTGGCGGTTTTCGCACTTGGAAACCGCCGGGCTTGCCGCTACAATCGGGGCATTCCGTTCTACAGACGAACCTTCGCAAGCCGCCGTTTTTCAACGGCGGCTTGCCTTTTATTGTGTGGAAACCGGCCTGTCGCCGGCTTCCCTGGAGAAGCAAAATGATCAAAGTTCCGCTGACCGTGGTGGGCGCCGAGCAGCTCAAGGCCGAGCTGCAACACCTGAAAAGCGTGGAGCGTCCGAGTGTGATCGCCGCCATCGCCGAAGCGCGCAGCCATGGCGACCTGTCGGAAAACGCCGAATACGACGCCGCCAAAGAGCGTCAGGGCTTTGTGGAAGGCCGCATCGCCGAAATCGAAGGCAAGCTGTCCAATGCGCAAATCATCGACCCGTCCACCCTGGACGCCGATGGCCGCGTGGTGTTTGGCGCCACCGTGCAGTTGCTGGACATGGAAACCGACGACGAAGTGCGCTATCAGATCGTCGGCGACGACGAAGCCGACATCAAACTGGGCAAAGTGTCGGTCAATTCGCCGATTGCCCGCGCGCTGATTGGCAAAGAAGCCGGCGACGTGGCCGAAGTGCAAGCGCCGGGCGGCCTGCGTGAATACGAAGTGCTGGACGTGCAATATCTGTAACTGAGCAGCCCCCACTCCAGGAGCCTGGGCAATGGATGAACGCAGCTGGAACAGCCGCTTGCGCCAACTGGCGATGACGCTGTGGATTGGCGGCCAATGGCTGGCCGGCTGGGGCGTGGCCCCCATTCTGTTTGCCCGGCTGGACACCCAACTGGCCGGCGAGCTGGCCGGGCGGGTGTTCACCCTGGTGGAGTGGCTGGGCCTGGCCTGCGCGCTGGTGTGGCTGGGGTTTTACGCCTTGCGCCACGGCGGCGCCGGGCTGCGGCGCGGCGAAGCCCGGCTGGTGTGGGCCATGCTGGCCTGCTCGCTGGCCAATCAGTGGCTGATTCACCCGGTGATCGAGCGGCTCAAGGCCGTGCCGGTGGACGCCGCTGGCGCGCCAGCGCAGATGCTCGGCCTGGGCTTTGGCCCCTGGCATGGCGTGTCCAGCAGCGTGTATTTGCTGCAAAGCCTGTTGGGTTTGGCCTGGGTGCTGTGGCCGCGCCGCCGGGGCGATTGAGCGCCGTTCACAAAATCCGCCTGGCGTGGTTGCCCGCGCTTGGCGTCAGCCTGCTGTGCATAAAAAAAGCGGCGAGGTGAGCTCGCCGCTTTTTACTTGCCTGAAATCCCCCGCGAAAATCGCGTCATTCCCGCCTAAGCGGGAATTCAGGGGGTTGATCAGGCGGGTTTTTTCTTGCTTTTGGGCAAGGCGATTTTGGCGTCGCCGGTCGGGCGATAAATCACCAGCAGCTTGCCAATGTGCTGCACCTGGGCGGCGCCCAGTTCGTCGCAAATTTGCTCGAACATGGCCACGCGGGCTTCGCGGTCGTCGCCCAGCACGCGGATTTTGATCAGTTCGTGGGCGTCGAGGTTGACGGCGATTTCACGCATCACCGCTTCGCTCAGACCGTTGTTGCCAATCATCACCACCGGGTTAAGCGAATGGGCCAGCGCTTTCAGATGACTGCGCTGATCAGAAGAGAGTTCGATTTTCATCGTATTCGTTGTCTATAAAGAACAGTTTCAAAACACGAGTTTACTGTATGGCACGCAGCAAAACCAGCAAGGCATGGTTGCAAGAGCATGTAAGCGACCCTTATGTGCATATGGCGCAAAAGGATGGCTACCGTTCGCGCGCCGCCTACAAATTGTTGGAAATCGACGAAAAAGACAAACTGCTGCGCCCCGGCATCACCGTGGCCGACCTGGGTTCGGCGCCGGGCAGCTGGTCGCAGGTGGCGATTGACAAGGTGGGCGAACGCGGCCGCGTGCTGGCGCTGGACATCCTGCCGATGAATCCGATTGCCGGCGTGCAGTTCATTCAGGGCGATTTTCGTGAGGACGACGTGCTGGCGCAGTTTGTGCAACTGCTGGAAGGTCGGCCGGTTGACCTTGTAATCTCCGACATTGCCCCCAACATGTCTGGCAATAGCACCATTGATCAGGCGCGCAGCGCCTATCTGGTGGAGCTGGCCCTGATGTTTGCCCAGGAACACCTGAAACCTGGCGGACATTTTTTGGTCAAGGTGTTTCAGGGCAGCGAATTCAATGCTTTCCTGAAGGCGATGCGAGAAACCTTTACCGAGGTGCTCAGTCGCAAACCCAAAGCCTCACGCGACCGCAGCAGCGAAATCTACCTGCTGGGCAAAAATCGGCGCTGACAGGCTGCGGTTCAGGGTTTACAATGAAAAAGGCGCTGTTTCTGATGAGGTTTTTCTGCCAGGAAACAGCCCAGCTATATTTTTTGGCAGGCCAGGGCACAGTAAGGAGTCCGCTTTGAACAACATCGGTAAAAACATCGCCATATGGGTCATTATCGGCCTCGTGCTGATGACGGTGTTCAACCAGTTCAGCAAGCGTCAAGAGACGCAAAACCAGGTCGAATATTCCACCTTCATTGGCGATGTCGAAGCGGGCCGCGTGCAGTCCGTGGTGATTGAGGGCCACCCCTTGCGCGGGCAGTGGCTCAAGGGCCGCCGCGCTGACGGCAGCGCCTTCACCACCTACGCCCCCTACGATCCGCAGCTGGTCAACCAGCTGATCAAGAGCAATGTGCGCTTCTCGGCCAAGCCGGAAGAAGAGCCGTCGCTGTTGATGAATATCTTCATCTCCTGGTTCCCGATGCTGCTGTTGATTGGCGTGTGGGTGTTCTTCATGCGTCAGATGCAGGGCGGCGGCAAGGGCGGGGCGTTCAGCTTCGGCAAGAGCCGCGCGCGCATGCTGGATCAAGAACAAAACACCGTCACCTTTGCTGACGTCGCCGGTTGCGACGAAGCCAAAGAAGAAGTGAAGGAAATCGTCGATTACCTGCGCGACCCCAGCCGTTATCAAACGCTGGGCGGGCGCATCCCGCGCGGCATCCTGCTGGCCGGCAGCCCCGGCACCGGTAAAACCCTGCTGGCCAAGGCCATTGCTGGCGAAGCCAAGGTGCCGTTCTTCTCGATTTCCGGCTCGGACTTTGTGGAAATGTTCGTCGGCGTCGGCGCCGCCCGCGTGCGCGACATGTTCGAGAACGCCAAGAAAAACTCGCCGTGCATCATCTTCATCGATGAAATCGACGCGGTGGGTCGCCAGCGCGGCGCCGGCCTGGGCGGCGGCAACGACGAGCGCGAACAAACGCTGAACCAGCTGCTGGTGGAAATGGACGGCTTTGACACCAATTCCACGGTGATCGTGATCGCCGCCACCAACCGCCCGGACGTGCTCGACCCGGCGCTGCAACGCCCGGGCCGCTTCGACCGCCAGGTGGTGGTGCCGCTGCCGGACATTCGCGGCCGCGAGCAGATCCTCAATGTGCACATGCGCAAGGTGCCGATTGCGGTGGACGTCAAACCGGAAATCATCGCGCGCGGCACGCCGGGCTTCTCTGGCGCCGATCTGGCCAACCTGGTCAACGAAGCCGCGCTGTTTGCCGCCCGCCGCAACAAGCGTCTGGTGGACATGGAAGACTTCGAATCCGCCAAGGACAAAATCATGATGGGCGCCGAGCGCCGCAGCATGGTGATGACCGACGAGGAAAAGAAAAACACCGCTTACCACGAGTCTGGCCACGCCATTGTCGCCAAGCTGCTGCCCAAGTCTGACCCGGTGCACAAAGTCACCATCATCCCGCGCGGCCGCGCGCTGGGCGTGACCATGCAGCTGCCGGAGCAAGACCGCTACGCCTACGACCGTGACTATCTGTTGCAGCGCATCTCGGTGCTGTTCGGCGGCCGCATTGCCGAAGAGCTGTTCATGAACCAGATGACCACTGGCGCCAGCAACGACTTCGAGCGCGCCACCTCGATGGCCCGCGACATGGTCACCCGCTACGGCATGAGCGACAAGCTCGGCCCGATGGTGTACGGCGAAAACGAAGGCGAAGTGTTCCTGGGCCGCTCGGTGACCACGCACAAAAACCTGTCGGAAGCCACCATGCAGCAGGTGGACAACGAAATCCGCCGCATCATCGACGACCAGTACACCCTGGCCCGTCGCCTGCTGGATGAAAACCGCGACAAGGTGGAAGCGATGACCGCCGCGCTGCTGGAATGGGAAACCATCGACGCCGAGCAGATCGAAGACATCATGCAAGGCCGTCCGCCGCGCCCGCCGCGTCCGGCTGGCAACACCGGCTCGGGCAACACGCCGCCGGCGCCGCCCGCCCCGGCCACGCCCACCATCAAACCGGCGCAGGAAGTCTGATTCTTTCTCGCCATCCCCTCGCGCGGCAGCTTCGGCTGCCGCGCCGCTTTTTATGGAGCTGAAAACATGTCCGCCGCTTCCCTGCATGCCGGCCGCTTTGTCCTGTCGCTGGATCGCCCCTTGATCATGGGCATTCTGAATGTCACCCCGGATTCGTTCTCGGATGGCGGCCGCTATCAGGGCGTGGCCGCCGCCCGCGCCCGCGCCGAGGCCATGCTGGCCGAAGGCGCCGACATGCTGGATGTGGGCGGCGAATCCACCCGCCCGAATGCGCCGCTGGTGTCGGTGCAGGAAGAGCTGGATCGGGTGCTGCCGGTGCTGGAAGCGCTGTGCGAGCTGGATGTGCCGATTTCGCTGGACACCCGCCGCACCGAGGTGATGCGCGCCGGCCTGGCGCTGGGGGTGGACGTGATCAACGACGTGGCGGCGCTGGAAGACGACGGCGCGATTGCCGCCGTGGCGGCCTCGTCCGCCGCCGTGTGCCTGATGCACAAGCAAGGCACGCCGCAGAGCATGCAGCGCGCGCCGCAGTACCGCGATGTGGTGGCCGAGGTGATTGATTACCTGGGCGCGCGCGTGCACGCTGCGCTGGCTGGCGGCATCGCCCGCGAGCGCCTGCTGGTGGACCCCGGCTTTGGCTTTGGCAAAACCGTCGAGCACAACTACGCCTTGCTGGCGCGCCTGGGCGAGTGCGCCCGTCTGGCGCCCGTGTTGGCGGGGCTGTCGCGCAAATCCATGCTCGGCGCCGTCACGGGCCAGAGCGAGCCGGCGGCGCGGGTGGCGGCCAGTGTGGCGGCGGCGGTGCTGGCGTGCCAGCATGGCGCGGCAGTGGTGCGCGTGCACGATGTGGCCGCCACCCGCGACGCCTTGGCGGTGTGGCATGCGATGCGCGACGCGCAGCGCGCGTGCTGAGCATTGTGCGTCTTGGTAAAACTTTAATGCTTACGGCATGGCGTGGAACGGGTAGAATCAGGACATCATCCCGGCGCGCGCCATGCTGAGCCCTCAGCCTGCCTGCGCGCCCTGCATCACCTCAAGAGGACACGATGAGCGCACGCAAATACTTCGGCACCGATGGCGTTCGCGGTGAAGTCGGCCAAGCGCCGATTACCCCGGACTTTGTCTTGCGGCTGGGCTACGCCGCCGGCCAGGTGTTGATCAACCACGACAGCGGCCACCGCCCTGGCGTGTTGATTGGCAAAGACACCCGCATTTCTGGCTATATGCTGGAAGCCGCGCTGCAAGCCGGTTTTGCCGCCGCTGGCGTGGATGTCTATCTGGCGGGCCCGCTGCCCACGCCGGGCATCGCCTACCTGACTCGCGCCCTGCGTTTGCAGGCCGGTGTGGTGATTTCCGCCTCGCACAATCCCTATCAGGATAATGGCATCAAATTTTTTGCCGAGGGCGGCGTCAAGCTGGACGACGCGCTGGAGCTGGAAATCGAAGCGCGCATCGACGCGCCGATGCAAGTGCGCCCCTCGGCCGAGCTGGGCCGCGCCAAGCGGCTGACCGACGCCCAGGGCCGCTATATCGAGTTTTGCAAAAGCACCTTCCCCAACGACCGCGACCTGCGCGGCCTGAAGCTGGTGGTGGACTGCGCCAACGGCGCCACCTATCACATTGCGCCCAAAGTGTTTCACGAGCTGGGCGCCGATGTGATCGAAATCGCCACCCAACCCAATGGCTTTAATATCAACGACCACTGCGGCGCCACCCACACCAAGGCGCTGCAACAGGCGGTGCTGGCGCACGACGCCGACTATGGCATTGCCCTGGACGGCGATGGCGACCGGCTGATGATGGTGGATCGCGCTGGCCGGCTGTACGACGGCGACCAATTGCTGTACGTGATGGCCAAGGCGCGCAAGCGCGCCGGCCAGCTGGAAGGCGGCGTGGTCGGCACGGTGATGACCAATCTGGCCATGGAACACGCGCTGGCGCGCCAGGGCATCGAATTTGCCCGCGCCAAGGTCGGCGACCGTTACGTGCTGGAGCAATTGCTGGCGCGTGGCTGGCAGGTGGGCGGCGAAAGCTCTGGCCATTTGCTGTGCCTGGACCGCCACACCACTGGCGACGGCATTATTTCCAGCCTGCAAGTGCTCACCGCGCTGTCGGTGTTGGACACCGACCTGGCCGGCGTGTGTCGCGACTGGCAGCCCTTCCCGCAGACCATGATCAATGTCCGTCTGCAAGCCGGCATGGACTGGCAAGGCGCGTCGGCGGCGGCGCTGGCCGAAGCCGAAACGGCGCTGGCCGGCTGCGGCCGCGTGGTGTTGCGCCCCAGCGGCACCGAGCCGGTGGTGCGGGTGATGGTCGAGGCTGAAGACAAAACCCTGGCCCAGCACTGGGCGCAGGTGATTGCCCAGGCGATTGACGGCCAGGTGCGTTGAGTAGCTTTCTCTTCTGATCGCGTCGCACGGTTTGCGGCCACGCGCTTGGCCGTGAGTGCTGTACTGGGGTGAGTGGTGCTTGGCGCATCTCATCTTCAGGTATTGCGCCTTGCCGCGCGGCGTATCCGGTACAACGCGCACCATTATGGTGCGCGTTGGCGCATTCAGCGTCATCCGCAGCGTATTGTCCGGGCGCGCCAGCATGGCACACCCCTTGCTGAATATCGGGCTGATGCTTGTTGCCCGGAATGCGCCGCCATGCCCAGCCTGCCCCCGCCCAACCCCGGGCTTTATGATGAAATGTTCGACGGCGCCACGCCGCGCCCCCATTGCGCGGCCTACGCCGACTGGCTGCATGGCCTGTCGGACGAGGCGCTGTCCGCCCGTCAGCGCGAGGCTGATCTGCTGTTTCGCCGCCATGGCGTCACCTTCACCCTGCGCGACAACCCGGCGCTGGACCGTCACATCCCCTTTGACATCGTGCCGCGCATTTTGCCCGCGCGCGACTGGGCGCTGCTGGAGCGCGGCCTGCGCCAGCGTCTGGCGGCGCTGAACGCCTTTTTGCACGACATCTACCACGACCGCGACATCCTGCGCGCCGGGGTGATTCCCCCCGAGCAGGTGCTGACCAATCCGCAATACCAAGTGGCCATGCACGGGCTGGACTTGCCCAATCGGGTGTACGCCCATGTCGCCGGGGTGGACCTGGCGCGGCATAGCGACGGTGCGTTTTATGTGCTGGAAGACAATCTGTGCGTGCCGTCCGGCGTCAGCTATATGCTGGAAAGCCGCAAGATGATGCGCCGCTTGTTTCCCGAGCTGTTCGCCCGGCTGGACATCGCCCCGGTGGAGCACTACGCCAGCCTGCTGCTGAGCACGCTGCGCGAAGCCAGCCCGGTGGCGCAGCCCACCGTGGTGGTGCTCACCCCCGGCCGGCATAACGCGGCTTATTTTGAGCATGCGTTTCTGGCGCGGCAAATGGGCGTTGAGCTGGTGGAAGGCCAGGATTTGTTTGTGCAAAACGACCGGGTGTGGATGCGCACCACCGCCGGCCCGCAGGCGGTGGACGTGATTTACCGGCGCATCGACGACGCGTTTCTGGACCCGCTGGCGTTCAACCCCGATTCGCTGCTGGGCGTGCCCGGCCTGTTGTCGGTGTACCGCAAGGGCCAGGTGGCGCTGTGCAATGCGCCCGGCGCCGGGGTGGCCGACGACAAGTCGATTTACCCCTATGTGCCGGACATGATCCGCTTTTATCTGGGCCAGGAGCCCTTGCTGAACAATGTGCAAACCTGGCAGCTGCGCAAGCCGGATGATCTGGCCTATGTGCTGACCCGCCTGCCGGAGCTGGTGGTGAAAGAAGTGCACGGCAGCGGCGGCTACGGCATGCTGATTGGCCCGCTGGCCAGCCGCGCCGAGATTGCCGAATTCCGTCAGCGCATTCTGGCCGCGCCGGCCAATTACATCGCCCAGCCCACTCTGGCGCTGTCCACCTGCCCCAGCGTGGTCGAGGCTGGCCTGGCGCCGCGCCATGTGGATTTGCGCCCGTTTGTGCTCAGCGGCGGCGATATCCGCATTGTCGCCGGCGGGCTGAGCCGGGTGGCGATGCAGGCCGGCTCGCTGGTGGTGAATTCCGCCCAGGGCGGCGGCGCCAAAGACACCTGGATTGTGGAGGGCGCGTGATGCTGGCAAGAACCGCAGCTAATTTGTACTGGATGTCGCGCTATCTGGAGCGCGCAGAAAACCTGGCGCGCGTGCTGGAGGTCAATCAAGGCCTGGCCTGGCTGAAGGCCGCCCGCCCCGGCGAGGACATGGCCGCGCCGCTGCGGCTGACCGACAGCGAGGCGGCGTTTGCCGCGCAGCACGGCGCAGAGCTCACCCCGGCGGCGCTGTGGGCGTTTTTGGGGTTTTCTGCGCACCCGGCCAGCATCCGCAGCTGCCTGGCGCGCGCCCGCGACAACGCCGACGCCGCCCGCGACGCGCTGACCGGCGAAATGTGGCAGGCCATTCACGCCACCTGGCTGGGCATGCAGGCTGCCATCGACGCGCCGCCGGCCGACCCGGCCAACTTTGCCGACTGGGTGAAAGAACGCTCGCAGCTGTTTCGCGGCATCACCTATGGGGCGATTCACCGCAACGACGCTTATCGGTTTATTCGCCTGGGCACTTTTATCGAGCGCGCCGACAACACCGCCCGCCTGCTCAAGCTGCGCTATCGCGGCCACCGCGCCGGCATGGCGGATCACTACGGGCTGATGGCGCTCTTGGAGTCGGTCAGCGCCCAGGATGCTTATTTGGCGGTGTACCACGACACGGTCAGCGCGCCCAAGGTGGCCGAGCTTTTGCTGCTTAACCCGGACGCGCCGCGCAGCCTGGCGGCGTGTTTTGCCGAAATCCGCCAAATCCTGCCGCAAATCGGCGGCCCGCGCGGCCGCGCCGCCAAAAAGCGCGCCACCGAGCTGGCCGCCGCGCTGGAATACGGCGAACTGCAAGATATTCTGGCGCACGGCCTGCAAAATTATCTGGGCGAGTTTCTCGACCAGCTGACGCAATTAAACGACGAACTGCATGCCGCATATATGGAGGCCGCATGAAACTGCACATCAGCCACCGCAGCGTCTATCACTACCCGGAGCGGGTGCGCCACAGCACCCAATGCCTGCGGCTGACGCCGCAAAGCTCGCGCCGCCAGCGCGTATTGTCCTGGCAGCTGGGCCTGCCGGCGCGCGCCAGCAGCGGGCGTGACCCGTATGGCAATTGCCAGCATGTGCTGACGCTGGATTATCCCCACCAGGACATCACCGTGCTGGCCACCGGCGTGGTGGAGGTGGACGAAGCGCTGGCCGATGATGTGGACGACGAGCTGGCCCCGCTGGTGTTTTTGCGGCAAACCATGCGCACCACGCCCAGCGCCGCGCGGCTGGCGCTGGCCCAGCGCCACGCCGAGGCCGTGCGCCAGCATGGCCGCCATGGCGCGCTGACCCTGGCGCAGGCGCTGGCCGAACAGCCCGGCGCCGCCAAGGACAGCGTCGGCGCCAGCCATGCGCTGCTGGGCTGCCTGCGCGCGCTGGCGCAACCGGCCCGCTATGTCAGCGGCTATCTGTCGCTGGCCGACGGCGGCGAGGTGGCGCACCATAACTGGGTGGAGCTGTGGCGGGATGGCGTCTGGGCCAGCGTGGACCCCATGTCGCTCGCCCCGGCCGGCGGCGGCCATGTCAAACTGGCGGTGGGCATGGACGAGCTGGACGCCTGCCCGATTCGCGGCCTGCGCCGGCCCAGCATGGAAGATATGCTGCGACAAGCGCAACACTCGGCGCAGCAATAACCGCCAAATCGTTCATCATGCTGTGTTTGTTTCGGGATTTCCCGGATAATGCCGCGACTTTTTTATTAACCAAACCAGATTCGCCACTTCGCCATGACTTATTGCGCCGCCCTGAACCTGAAAGACGGCTTGGTGTTTGCCTCGGATTCGCGCACCAATGCCGGCGTTGATCACATCGCCACCTTCCGCAAGATGCATCTGTTTCAGCAGCCGGGCGAGCGCGCCATCGTGTTGCTGAACTCCGGCAACCTGGCCACCACGCAATCGGTGGTCAGCCTGCTGCGCGCCCGCACCTTGCACGATGGCGAGCATCTGCTGAATATCAGCAGCCTGTACGACGCGGCGCGGCTGGTGGGCGAAACCGTGCGCGAAGTGGTGGACCGCGACACCGGCCAGCAGGCGTCCAATATCGACTTTGGCTGTTCTTTCCTGGTGGGCGGGCAGATTCGCGGCGAGCAGCCGCGTTTGTTCAATGTCTATCCGCAGGGCAATTTTATTGAGTCGTCCACCGACACGCCGTTTTTCCAGATTGGCGAATCCAAATACGGCAAGCCGATTCTGGACCGGGTGATTCGCTACGAAACCGATATGAACGAGGCGCTGAAGTGCCTGTTGATTTCGTTTGACTCGACCATCCGCAGTAATTTGTCGGTCGGCTTGCCGATGGAAACCCTGCGCTATCGCATCGACAGCTTTGCCGAGCTGCGCCCGCACCGCATCGACGAAGGCGACGAATACTTCCAGCAACTGCGCGGCCGCTGGGCCAGCGGGCTGCGTCAGGTGTTTGCTTCGCTGCCGGATCCAGAATGGTTTGACGAGGCCTGAGCGTAGGTAGTGTGGCGCGTGCGTCACACGCTCAGCTGGCGCGCTGGCCTTCCCTTGGCGATGTGTCTATCATGAGACTGGCTACGTAGGAATACGGTTGATGATGGCATGGGCCAAGCGCCGCTCACACAACCCGCCTGGGGTTGTTGCCCGTGTCTGCTTGATCTGTGCGCGCCTGGCCTGGCGCGCTGGGCTGAGTGTGCTGCGCGGCGCCAAGCCGGGTTGAGTTGAGCTTTCGCCGCATAGCGCGTGCGACCTGACGGTCTGGCATGCTATAACGGCAACATGCTGCCCGCTTGTCATTGACTGTCAGGTAAAATCCTGCATGGCAGTCATTGGATGGCGACACGGATGACGCGCCATTTCAGCTTTGAATTATGAAAAAAGAATAACGGGTGGGCGTAAAAAAGCGCGGCAATTCAAGTTGTGTAAAGTTGCCGCCGATAACATGCCAACTGTCCCTTGACCTTAGCTAAACAAGAACCGCACTCATGCTCTATTCTCTCATTCGCCCCCTGCTGTTCCGGCTGGATGCTGAAACCGCGCACAATGTGACCTTGGGCACCTTGCGGTTCCTTAACGACTACGGTCTGGATACCCTGCTCAACAAGCCTATTCCGGCTCAGCCCATCGAAGTGATGGGGCTGTCCTTCCCCAATCCGGTGGGCTTGGCCGCTGGCCTGGACAAAAACGGCGACTATCTGGACGCCTTGGCTGCGCTGGGTTTTGGCTTTGTCGAAATCGGCACCGTCACCCCGCTGCCGCAGCCGGGCAACCCCAAGCCGCGCCTGTTCCGCTATCCGGAAGCCGAAGCCATCATTAATCGCATGGGCTTTAACAACGATGGCGTGGACGCCTTGGTGGACAACATCAAGCGCTCAAGGTTCCAGGGCGTGCTCGGCATCAATATCGGCAAGAACGCGCTCACGCCGATGGAGCGCGCGGTGGACGACTACCTCACCTGCCTGAACAAGGTGTATCTGTACGCCAGCTACGTCACCATCAATATCTCGTCGCCCAACACCAAAAACCTGCGCGACCTGCAAAGCTCGACCGCGCTGTCCGAGCTGCTGGGCCGCTTGAAGATGCGCCAGCTGGAGCTGGCCCAACAGCATGGCCGCTATGTGCCGCTGGTGGTCAAGCTCGCCCCGGATCTGGAAGATGAGGCAATTGACGACATTGCCAAGGTGCTGCTGGCCAAGGAAATCGACGGCGTGATCGCCACCAACACCACGCTGTCGCGCGATGGCGTGCAGCATATTCCGCAAGCCGCCCAGGATGGCGGCCTGTCCGGTGCGCCGCTGAAGGGGCGCTCCACCCGGGTGATTCGCCGCCTGTCCGACGCGCTGGACGGCGCCATCCCCATCATTGGCGTGGGCGGCATTACCCGTGGCGGCGACGCCTGGGAAAAGCTCAACGCCGGTGCGTCGCTGGTGCAGATTTACAGCGGTCTGATCTTTCAGGGCCCGCAACTGATCGAAGCCGCGGTCAATGCCTGCCGGCCGTATTTTATTACCCACGGCGTCACCCCGCGTCGTCGTGGCCCGGATGTGCAAGCCTCCACCCTGACGCCAGGTGAGACGCCTGCGGCAGAAACACCCGCGGCCGACGCGCAAACCCCGGCAACTGATGCTGCTACGCCCACTGTCGCCAATCCTGAGGGGGCGGTCTCTTCGCCCAATGAAGGCGATGCCACCGCGCCGCCGGCCAATCATGGCGTGATCCAGATTACGCCGGGGGTTGAGCCGCCGACGGTGGACGAGCCGTTTACCGAACCTGCTCCGGCCACACCTGTCGCCGCATCGGTTGAGCCGCCCAAGAAGATGACGCTGGATCAGATGTTGGCTGCCGCCGTGGCGCCAGTGGTTCCGCCGCGTCCGCAGCCGGAAGCCCCTGCGGCGGATGCTGGCGCTGAGCCGCCGCCTGCCGCCACGGTAGCCGCCGCGCCGGCCGAGCCGACGGCAGATGCGTCGCAAGCGCCCACGATCATCGCCACCACCAAGGCCGCCAACGCCTATATGGCCAGCGGCCCGCGCAAGAAACGCCGCCCGACCTGAGCGCCTGGGCGCGCAACCTAAAAACAAAGCCGGCACGGTGAGTAGACACCGTGCCGGCTTTGTTTTGTGCCGTTCTCTGCCGCGCTCAGTGGCCGGCAAAGTCACACAGGGTGAACAGCGGAATGCCGGCCTGGCGAATCAGCTGCGAGCCGCCCAGTTCGGGCAGATCGACAATGGCGCCGGCTTCGACAATCTCGCCGCCCAGCCGCGACAGCAACTTCACCCCGGCCATCATCGTGCCGCCAGTGGCCACCAGATCGTCCAGCACCACCACGCGCTGGCCAGGCTGGCAGGCGTCGGTGTGCACTTCGACGGTGGCGTTGCCGTATTCCAGCTCGTATTCTTCCGCCACCGTGGTGTAGGGCAGCTTGCCCTTTTTGCGCACCGGCACAAAGCCGATGTTCAGCTCATACGCCACCACCGAGCCCAGAATAAAACCCCGCGCGTCCAGGCCGGCGATCAAATCAATGCGCTGGTCCATATAGCGGTGCACAAATACATCGACCAGCACGCGAAAGGTTTTCGGGTCTTGCAACAGCGGGGTGATGTCGCGGAACTGCACGCCGGCTTGCGGCCAGTCGGGCACGGTGCGGATGCGCGAGCGGATGTAATCGGCGTAATTCAGCGGGTCAAGCGTGGACATGAAAATTCCTGGCAAACGATAAAACAGGGCGGATTATGCGGCGTTTGCACAAAAACACGCCAGGGCAAAACTGCGCCAATTTGACTGCTTGGTTGACCATTCCACCGGACATGGCGCCACGGATAGGTGCGCAGCGGCTTGGTCGTGGTCCAATTCAGGGCCAAATTGTGCTACCCTGAGCGATTGCCACGGTGATTGTCCAAGGAATTCCCGCCATGCAAACCGGAAACATTTTCATCGTCACCGCGCCGTCCGGCGCGGGCAAGACCACGCTGGTGGCCGCCCTGCTGGCCGCCGACAAGGACGTGCAGCTGTCGGTGTCGCACACCACGCGCCAACCGCGCGCGGGCGAGGTGCACGGTGAGCACTATCATTTTGTTGACCGCGCCACCTTCGAGGCGATGATCGCCCGCAAGGATTTTCTGGAATACGCCGAGGTGTATGGCAATTACTACGGCACCTCGCTGCGCTGGCTGCGCGAGCAGCTGTCGCTGGGGCGCGACATCCTGCTGGAAATCGACTGGCAAGGCGCCCAGCAAGTGCGCAAGGTGTTTCCGCAGGCGGTCGGCATTTTTATTTTGCCGCCGTCGGTCGAAGCCTTGGGCGAGCGCCTGCGCGGCCGCGCCAAGGACAGCGAAGCCACCATCGAGGCGCGTCTGGCCGTGGTGCGCTCGGAAATCGACCACGCCGAAGAAGCCGATTATCTGATCATCAATGAACAGCTGGACGACGCCGTGCGCGACCTGATCGCCGTGGTGCGCGCCCAGCGCCTGCGCACCGCCCGCCAGATGCAGGCGCGCGGCGAACAGGTTCGCGCCATGCAAAGCCAGGCGCGTTGATTCTGGCTGTTCTTGTCTCTTTCACCTTAGTTTTACGCACTGGAAAAACACACCCATGGCCCGCATTACCATTGACGACTGCCTGAAACGCATCCCCAACCGCTTCGACCTGACCCTGGCCGCCACCTATCGCGCCCGCCAACTGGCCTCTGGCGCCACCCCGCTGGTGGAAGCCGGCAAGGACAAGCCCACCGTGCTGGCGCTGCGTGAAGTGGCCAATGGCCACGTCGGCCGGGAAATGCTCGATCGCCATCGCGGCTGAGACTGACGGCGCAACGGGCGAAAGAGCGAGACGCGCATGAGCAGTGACGTGAACGAACGGATCGACTACGACGCACTGGTGGCCAACGAGGCCGCCCAGTTGCTGAGCGCCGCGCGCGCCTATGTGAAGCCGGATGACCTGCCGCTGATCCGGCAGGCGTTTGACTTCAGCCGCGACGCCCACGAAGGCCAGGTGCGCAAGAGCGGCGAGCCGTACATCACCCACCCGCTGGCGGTGGCGCACATCCTCACCGACTGGAAGATGGACGCCCACGGCCTGGCCGCCGCCCTGTTGCACGACACCATGGAAGACACCGGCGTGGCCAAATCCACGCTGGAAGAGCGCTTTGGCTCGGTGGTGGCCGAGTTGGTGGATGGCCTGTCCAAGCTGGAGCGGCTGGAATACCAGACCAAAGAAACCGCCCAGGCGGAGAATTTCCGCAAGATGGTGCTGGCGATGGCGAAAGACATCCGCGTCATCATCGTCAAGCTGGCCGACCGCCTGCACAATATGCGCACCCTGGACGCCATGCGCGAGGACAAGCGCCGGCGCATCGCCCAGGAAACCATCGACATCTACGCCCCGGTGGCCAACCGCATCGGCCTGAACAAGGTCTACCGCGAACTGCAAGACCTGTGCTTCAAGCACCTGCACCCCAACCGCTACCAAGTGCTGCACAAGGCCATCCGCGCCGCGCGCGGCAACCGCCGCGAGCTGGTCAGCAAGATCATGCAGGCGCTGTCGCAAAAACTGGTGCAGGCCAATATCGAGGCCTCGATCAAGGGCCGCGAAAAAAACCTGTACAGCATCTATCACAAGATGCAGGAAAAACAGCTGTCGTTTTCTGAAGTGCTGGACATCTACGGCTTTCGCGTCATCGTCAACGACATTCCCAGCTGTTATCTCGCCCTGGGCGCCATGCACGCCTTGTACAAGCCCATTCCCGGCAAGTTCAAGGATTACATCGCCATTCCCAAGAGCAATGGCTACCAAAGCCTGCACACCACGCTGTTTGGCCCCTATGGCACGCCGATCGAGGTGCAGATTCGCACGCTGGACATGCACCATATCGCCGAAGCCGGCGTGGCCAGCCACTGGATGTACAAGAGCGGCGACGAATCCATCGACAAGGCCCAGCAGCGCACCCATCAGTGGCTGCAAGAAATCCTGGAGCTGCAAGCCGGCTCGGGCGACGCCATCGAGTTTCTCGAACACGTCAAGGTGGACCTCTTCCCCGACGAAGTCTATGTGTTCACCCCCAAGGGCCGCATCCTGGTGCTGCCGCAAGGCTCCACCCCGGTGGATTTTGCCTACGCCGTGCACACCGACATCGGCCACCGCTGCATTGCCGCCAAGATCAATCACGAGCTGGCGCCCTTGCGCACGCCGCTGAAAAATGGCGACCAGGTGGAAGTGATCACCACCACCCAGTCCAAGCCCAACCCGGCCTGGCTGTCGTTTGTCGCCAGCGGCCGCGCGCGCAGCCACATCCGCAACTACCTGAAAAGCCTGGAGCGCGACGAAGCCGCCCACCTGGGCGAGCGTCTGCTCAAACAAGCCGTGCAGGCGCTGGCCACCCGCAGCCTGTCGGTGGGCGCCGACACCTGGCAGGCGTATTTGCGCGAATTCGCCGAAAAAGGCCAGAAGTCCAGCGATGTGCTGATGGAAATCGGCATCGGCAAGCAATTGCCGATGGTGGTGGCCAGCCGCCTGCTGGAGCTGGCTGGCGAAGCGCTGGGCGAAGACGTGCGCGCCGGCCCGGTGATGATTCGCGGCAACGAAGGCGCCGCCGTGCAGTTTGCCGCCTGCTGCAACCCGATTCCGGGCGACCGCATCGCCGGCGTGATCAACAAGGGCCAGGGCCTGATGATTCACGCCCACGACTGCCCGACGCTGGCGCGCATCGACCACGACCGCCAGCTGGAAGTCGAATGGGACCTGGACGAACCACGTCTGTTTGGCGTGCCAATCACCGTGCTGGCGCACAGCGAACGCGGCGCGCTGGCGGCGGTGGCGGCCGCCATCACCGAAGCGCACGCCAATATCGAAAGCGTGGACATGCAGGACGCCCACACCGGCGAAGGCGCCATCCAGATTCGCTTCCGCCTGCAAGTGGAAAACATCCTGCATCTGGCCGATGTGCTGGCCAATATCCAGGAACAGCCCACCGTGGTGCGCGCCGTGCGCGGCATCCTCAGCGAACCGGCCGCCAGCAAGGGGCACTGACCACACCCGCCCCCCTCCTGGCGCTTTACCGCCTGCCGCCGCGCGCCTGGCCAGGCGCGTGCGCGCGTTCTATGCTTTCTGGGTGATGGATGACCGGAGCGCACAATGGACGCCGACGATTACGACAACCCCTGGAAGCAGGCGATTGATGAGTATTTCGCCGATTTCATCGCCTGCTATTTTCCGCAAGCCCACCAAGACATCGACTGGGCGGCCGGTTATGAAACCCTGGACAAGGAGCTGCCCGGCCTGGCGCGCGACGCCGACCTGGGGCAGCGTTACGCCGATAAATTGGTGAAAGTGCGCACCCGCCAGGGTCAGCATGATCTGGTTTACGTGCATATCGAAGTGCAGGGTCAGCACGACCCTGACTTTGCCCAGCGCATGTTTGTCTATCACTACCGGATTTTTGACCGCTTTGGCCAGCCGCCGGTTTCTCTGGCGGTGTTGGCCGATGAGCATCCGCACTGGAAGCCAAGCCGCTATGGCTATCAGCGTTGGGGATGCGCGCTGGAGTTTGCCTTCCCCACCGTGAAATTGAGCGAACACACCCAATCTCTGGATGCCCTGCTGGCCAGCGACAACCCCTTTGCCATTCTGACCGCTGCCCACTGGCTGACTCGCCGCAGCAAGCGCAATATGGACGAGCGCCTGGCCAGCAAGTTGCGCTTAATCAAGCTGTTGTATCATAAAGGCTGGACCCGTCAGGCCGTGCTGGATTTCTTTGCCGTCATCGACTGGATGATGCACCTGCCCGAGGCGCTGACCCAGCAATTTCGCCAGCAACTGGCTGATTATGAACAGGAGAACATCATGCGTTATGTGACCAGCGTGGAGCGACAAGCCCGTGAGGAAGGTGTGCTGACTGGGCTGCAGCAAGGAATGCAACAAGGGATACAGCAAGGTGAGGCGGCTTTTTTGCTGCGGCTGCTGAATCGCCGTTTTGGCGCCTTGCCGGCCGAGTGGGTGCTGCGCGTGCAGCAGGCAAGTCACGCCGAGCTCGAACTGTGGGGCGAGCGGGTGCTGGATGCGGCTTCGCTGGATGAGGTGTTTGCCCCGCAGACGCACTAAGAGCGGCTAACAAAACCCTCCTGGCGTTGTTGCCCGACCTTGCCGTACTACCCGTACTGTCTACGGTCGTGCGCCTAGCCAGGATCGCTGCGCTGGGTTTTGTTAGCCGCTCTGAAGTGCAGACGCCTCCGCCAATGCGCCACGCCATCCGCTGCGCATGACGCCCGCTTTTGTCTCTCCTTGACTTGACGGCTGCCGCGACCCGCCCTGAATCGTTTACACTAACGGTCTTTTGGTTTTTGCCGGGAGCGTCGCCATGCGCTATCTGTTTCTGGGTCTCAAGCTCGCCGTTTTTATCGTTCTGCTGCTGCTGGCCATGCAAAACAGCCAGCTGGTCAGCCTGAATCTGTTGCTGGGCGGCGTGTGGGAAGCCCCGCTGATTTTGCTGTTGCTGGCGTTTTTTGCCGTGGGCGCCGCCTTTGGCCTGGCCGCCGGCTTTACCTATTCGCTCAAGCTGCGCCGTCAGCTCACCGCGCTGAAAAAAGAACTGCGCGCCCGTCAGCAAACCCAGGTCACCCACGACCCCAGTGATTCGATCGCCGACTGAGCGACGCCGAGGATGGTTTTACCGTGCAGGATTTTGAACTTTGGTGGTTGTTGATTTTTCCGGTGTTCTTTGGGCTGGGCTGGCTGGCGGCGCGGGTGGACATGCGCGAGGTGCTGGGCCAGGCCAAGCATGTGCCGGCCTCTTACTTTACCGGCCTGCAAGCCTTGGTGGATGACGAAACCGACCGCGCCGCCGCCGCGCTGGCCGAGGTGGTGCGCCACCAGCCGCGCGCCGCCGAGCTGCAAGTGGCGCTGGCGCGGCTGTATCGCAAACGCGGCGAGCACGACCTGGCCATCCGCCAGCTGACCCGCCTGCTGCAAGACCACGCCGATGACCTGACCCCCTCGCAACGCGACGCCGCCCGCTTTGAGCTGGCGCAGAACTTCTTGCGCGCCGGGCTGGTGGATCGCGCCGAAGAAATTTTGGTCAAGCTGGGCCAGGGCGCGCTGGCGCACGAGGCGCGCAAATGCCTGCTGGAAATCTACCAGCAAGAGCGCAACTGGCCGCGCGCCATCGAACTGGCGCGCGAGCTGAAAAGCGAAGACTTCAGCTTTCAGCACGAGCTGGCGCAATACCACTGCGAGCTGGCGCAAGGCGCGCTGATCAAATCCGACTTTGACGGCGCCCGCCGCCATGTGGCCGACGCGCTGGCCGCCAGCCGCCGCTCCTGCCGCGCCAGCCTGATTGCCGGCGATATTCATCTGGCGCAAGGCGAAGTGGAAGAAGCCATTCGCGCCTGGCAGGGCATTGAATCGCAAAACCCGGATTACCTCAGCCTGGCCGCCGAGCGCCTGCTGGACGCCTACGAGCGCCAGGGCCGCGCCGCCGAAGGCGTGGTGCTGCTGCGCGGCTATTTGCGCAGCTATCCGCAGCTGGAACTGCTGGACGTGCTCTACCCCAAAATCGCCGCTCTGCATGGCGACGCCGCCGCGCTGGAGTTTCTGCGCGAAACCGTGCGCGGTCGCCCCAGCCTGACCGGCCTGGGCCGGCTGATCGAGGCGCAACTGCCCGGCCTGGAGCCGGAACAGCGGGTGGACGCCGACGTGGCGCGCACCCTGGTGCAAAGCCACGGCAAGCGGCTGAATGTGTACCGCTGCAAGCGCTGCAACTTCCGCTCGAAAGTGTTTTTCTGGCACTGCCCGGCTTGCGGTGAGTGGGAGAGTTTTACCCCCAATCGCACCGAAACCCAATAAGAACGGCTAACAAAACCCTCCTGGCGTGGTTGCGCGGTCTTGCCGTACACCTTGTACTGTCTGCGGCCGCCCGCCTAGCCAGGATCGCTGAGCGGGGTTTTGTGAGCGACGCTAAAGAGTTGCGCATCAAACCCGCCTGGCGTGGTGGCGCGGCCTGAATCACACCATTGCCCGCGCAGGTCATCCTTGCGCGGGTCTGGGCAGCGCGCCGGTGAGCGCCGGGCGCGCTGCTGTCATCACTTTGTCAACCCTGTCGGCCACGCTATGCGCGTGGGCCGCCAGCGGGCGCCGGCGGCGTTGTCAGGCAACGCCACACAGGAATTTGGGCATGAATCCTTTTGTTGATCTGCCGTCGCCGCTGGCGACGGTGTCTCCGGTGATTGTCGCGCTGGATTTTCATGATGAACGTTCGGTGCTGGAATTTATTTCCCGGCTGGAGCCGGGCAGCTGCCGGCTGAAAGTGGGCAAGGAATTGTTCACCGCCACCGGCCCGCATCTGGTGCAAACCTTGGTGGCGCGCGGTTTTGAGGTGTTTCTCGACCTGAAATTCCACGACATCCCCAACACCGTCGCCTCCGCCTGCAAGGTGGCCGCCGACCTGGGCGTGTGGATGGTGGACGTGCACGCCAGCGGCGGCCGGCGCATGATCGAAGCCGCGCGCGAGGCGCTGGACACCCAGTCCGCCCGCCCGCTGCTGATTGCCGTCACCGTGCTGACCAGCATGGATGCCAGCGATCTGGCCGAAATCGGCCTGTCCGACCCCGCCGGGCAAGTGTCGCGGCTGGCGGCGCTGGCGCAATCCAGCGGCGCCGATGGCGTGGTGTGCTCGGCGCAAGAAGCGCCGCTGTTGCGCGGCGAGCGCGGCCCGGCGTTCAAGCTGGTCACCCCCGGCATCCGCCTGGCCGACTCCGCCGCCGACGACCAGCGCCGGGTGATGACCCCCAGCGCCGCCATCGCCGCCGGCTCGGACTATCTGGTGATTGGCCGGCCGATCACCCGCGCCGACGAGCCGTTTGCCGTGCTGCAACGCATTAACGCCGAAGTGGCGCAAGCCAGAGGCGCGCAATGAAAGTCTCGGTGATTGGCAGCGGCTATGTGGGCCTGGTCACCGGCGCGTGTCTGGCCGAAGTCGGCAATCAGGTGCTGTGCCTGGATGTCGATCCGGCCAAAATCGCCCTGTTGCAGGGCGGCGGCGTGCCGATTTACGAGCCCGGCCTGGAAGACATGATCCGCCGCAACGCCGCCGCCGGCCGGCTGAGCTTCACCACTGACGTGGCCGCCGCCGCCCGCTTTGGCGAGATTCAGTTTATCGCCGTGGGCACCCCGCCCGACGAAGACGGCTCGGCTGATCTGCAATATGTGCTGGCCGCCGCGCGCGGCATTGCCCGCCATATCGAGCGCCCCACCGTGGTGGTGGACAAATCCACCGTGCCGGTGGGCACCGCCGACCGCGTGCGCGACGCCATGGCCGCCACCCTGGCCGAACGCGGCGCCGACATCGCCTTCAGCGTGGTGTCCAACCCGGAGTTTCTCAAAGAAGGCGCGGCGATTGACGACTTTATGCGCCCGGACCGCATCGTGGTGGGGGTGGACGACGCCCATGCCGCCGAACTGATGCGCCGGCTGTACCTGCCGTTCCAGCGCAACCACGAGCGGCTGATCGTCATGGACGTGCGCTCGGCCGAGCTGACCAAATACGCCGCCAACGCCATGCTGGCCACCCGCATCTCGTTCATGAACGAGCTGGCCAACCTGGCCGAAGCGCTGGGCGCGGATATTGAAAAAGTCCGCCAGGGCATCGGCTCTGACCCGCGCATTGGCTACCATTTTCTCTACCCTGGCTGCGGTTACGGCGGCTCGTGCTTTCCCAAGGACGTCAAAGCCCTGGCGCGCACCGCCGACGAACACGGCCTGCCGCTGCGGGTGATCAGCGCCGTTGAAGCCGCCAATGACGCGCAAAAGCGCCGGCTGGCCGACAAAATCATCGCCCGCTTTGGCGCTGACCTCACCGGCCGCTGCTTTGCCCTGTGGGGCCTGGCCTTCAAGCCCAACACCGACGATATGCGCGAAGCGCCCAGCCTGACGCTGATCGACGCCCTGCTGGCGCGCGGCGCCACGGTGGCCGCCTACGACCCGGTGGCGCGCGACGAAGCCGCCCGCGTGCTGGCCGGCCGCCCCGGCATCCGCTTTGCCGACAGCATGCAGAGCGCGTTGGACGGCGCCGACGCGCTGGCGATTGTCACCGAATGGAAAGAATTTCGCAGCCCGGACTTTGCCGACCTCAAAGCCCGCCTGCGCACCCCGGCCATTTTTGACGGCCGCAATATGTACGACCCGGCCAGCGTGCGCGAAGCCGGGCTGGAATACCACGCGATTGGCCGCCCCTGAAAGTATTGCATGAGCCTGCTTGAAACCCTGTCCCTGAACTGTGCCGACCTTTCCGCCCGCCTGGCCGGCGCCCGCGTGCTGGTGGTCGGCGACGTGATGCTAGACCGCTACTGGTTTGGCGAAGTCAACCGCATCTCGCCCGAAGCCCCGGTGCCGGTGGCCAAAATCACCCGCATCGAAGAACGCGCTGGCGGCGCGGCCAATGTGGCGCGCAATATCGCCGCCCTGGGCGGCCAGGCCAGCCTGCTGTCCGTGGTGGGCGACGACGAAGCCGCCAGCGCGCTGGAAACCCTGCTGCTGCGCGACGGCATCGCCACCTCGCTGCGCCGCGACCCCAGCATCAGCACCACCACCAAGCTGCGCGTGGTGGCCCGCCAGCAACAACTGATCCGCATCGACTTTGAAGAAGCCCCCAGCCACGAAATCCTGGCCGACAAGCTGGACGACTTTGCCGCCCGCCTGGCGCAGCACGACGTGGTGATTTTGTCCGACTACGGCAAGGGCGGCCTCACCCACGTCGCCCGCATGGTCGAGCTGGCGCGCGCCGCCGGCAAGCCGGTGCTGATCGACCCCAAGGGCGACGACTGGAGCAAATACGCCGGCGCCACCCTGCTCACCCCCAATAAAAGCGAATTCCGCCAAGTGGCCGGCAGCTGGCGCGACGAAGCCGACCTGGCCCAACGCGCCCAGACGCTGCGCCAGCAACTGCAACTCGACGCCCTGCTGGTCACCCGCAGCGAAGAAGGCATGAGCCTGTTCGACGCCCACGGCGCCGAACACCAGCCCACCCTGGCGCGCGAAGTGTTTGACGTGTCGGGCGCCGGCGACACGGTGATTGCCACCCTGGGCCTGGCGCTGGCCGCCGGCCTGAGCCGCCCGCACGCCATGCACCTGGCCAACGCCGCCGCCGGCATCGTGGTGGCCAAGCTGGGCACCGCCGTGGTGGACCAACAGGAACTGTTTGCGGCCTGACGCCGCCCGAAACTCTGGAGCTTACCCCCATGACCCTCGTCGTCACCGGCGCTGCCGGCTTTATTGGTTCCAACCTGGTCAAGGCGCTCAACCTGCGCGGCGACACCGACATCATCGCCGTCGATGACCTCACCGACGGCCCCAAATACCGCAACCTGGTGGACTGCGACATCGCCGACTACCTGGACAAAGACGACTTTCTCGCCCGCCTGAAAGCCGGTGACTACACCGGCAAACTGCGCGCCATCCTGCACCAGGGGGCCTGCTCCGACACCATGGAGCACAACGGCAAATACATGATGGCCAACAACTATCAGTACACGCTGGACCTGTTTGACTGGTGTCAGGACCACGGCGTGCCGCTGCTGTACGCCTCCAGCGCCGCCGTCTACGGCGCTGGCCGGGTGTTCAGCGAATCACGCGAACACGAAGCCCCGCTGAACGTGTATGGCTACTCGAAATTTCTGTTCGACCAAGTGGTGCGCCGCCGCTTTGACCAACGCCGCGCGCAAGTGGTGGGCTTTCGTTACTTCAACGTCTACGGCCCGCGCGAACAACACAAAGGCCGCATGGCCTCGGTGGCGTTTCATCACTTCAACCAATACCTGCAAACCGGCAAGGTGAAACTGTTTGAAGGCTACGACGGCTACCCCAACGGCGGCCAGATGCGCGACTTTGTCTCGGTGGAAGACGTGGTGAAGGTCAACCTGCACTTTCTGGACCACCCGGAAAGCTCCGGCATCTTCAACCTGGGCAGCGGCCGCGCCCAACCGTTTAACGACGTCGCCGTCGCCGCCGTCAACGCCTGCCGCCAACACCAAGGCCAAGCCGCGCTCAGCCTGGCCGAACTGGTGGAACAAGGCGTGCTGGAATACATCGACTTCCCGGACGCGCTGAAAGGCAAATACCAAAGCTTTACCGAAGCCAATATCAGCGCCCTGCGCGCAGCGGGCTATGCACAGCCGATGCTGAGCGTGGAGGAGGGCGTGGCGCGGTATGCGCAGTGGTGGTTGGCGAGTGTGGGGCGGTGAGGATGGTGTGGTGCAGCAGGTGTAATGGCATCTGATGTTGAACCAGACAAAACGGCAGCGGCGACTGCCGTTTTGTTTTTGCTGCTAATTTGTAGAAGTCGTGACCTGATCTGACAATCTAGCGTCGTCAGAACGGAGAACTCTCTGAATCATGTCTGAACTTCTACCACATAAGTGGGCGGCACTTTGGCCTGTGAGCCTATTCAACAGGGCAATCGCATGAACGGATATCAGCCCAAGTTTGCAGAGCAGTTGATGGCCATTCTCAATGAAATGAACACCCAGCCAGCCGCTACGGGCTTTTTTTCATGATTCCGCCCCAAAAGACCCACAAGTAGAGATGGCATGGACAGTCTCTGGCTTGTTGGTTATGTGCAAACACAGGTCAAGTTCATGATAAAAGCATTCATGCGATTGCCCTGGCCTATTCAACACGAACTACTCCCTGTCCAGCAGCATGTGCTCATCAGTAAAGTGCTGAAAACAGAAGGCTTGCGCTACTGGTTTGATTCGCTCAATTTTTTGGGTCAAAGCAAGATCAGGCGGTCCCGGGGGTAATCCCCCCCGGCGAATCGCCACCCGTTATGAACAGACTCCGAGAGCGTTTCTGTCCTTGCTCTGCCTTGTCAGCCCTACATTTGGACTCAATGAATGTCAATACGATTTAGTGAGTAGCAGAAATGAAAATCTGGGTATTTTCATTGCTGGCAGCAGCGAGTCTGCACTGGATGCTCTCCATGATAGCAGCCCCAACGTCATGCACTGCAAAGTCGAACTTGAGCTGATAGTTCTTCTCCCTACGATCCGTATCCCAATACGAAAGTCCCTGATCAAGCTGGATAGTTAGTTGTTTGCCAGAGCTCAGCCGCAGCTGTAGCTTACGGTAGTGTGGCAAAGAGGGTAGGCTGAGCACCTCGCCCTCCAGCCCGCAATAATCCAGCGCTTGCCGAATCGCATCATCACGCTCACTGGATGAATGCCAGTCGTGTCTGCATTGCCATGGAGTACGGGGACCACTCTTCTGGTACTGGCGACCCTGAATTCGGATAGTAAAGCGGCTGTCACAGATCCTGCCAAGCTCATGGATCACATTGACCAGCAGGTTGGCTACCAGCGGATTGCAGACATAGCGGTCGCTGTAGATCAGCTCAGATATCGAATCCTTACCGGCCAGCATATCATCCAGCAGGTTGCCGGCCTGACTCTTGAGCGTATCCCAGAAGCGGCTAGCAAAGCCATCAATCGAACCATCCAGCTGATTCCCGATCTCGATCTTGAGCAAGTCAGGAGCGCTGGCCGGCATCAGGTCAGATGCGTTCAACATCTGTTGCGGTTGAAGATGTGTTACTTGCCCCCGCACGATTCGGGTACCCGCTGCAGCTAGATTCCAAGTATGCCCTGGAGCCAACAGGTGTAGGTTATCGCTGGCCCAGGCGATATTGCAGCATCCCCCCTGCAGAGTAATGTTCAGTGTCAGCGGTGCAAGATTGGGGATACTGCCATGCAGGCAGATCTGGATGCCATTGAAGGCCAGTTTTGCAAGCCACGTCTTTTGGTCTTTCGGTAGAGCTGAGAAAGTGCTATCCAGCAAGTGCAGCTGTACTTGATGCCCTGCAGCCTCCCAGCTCTGCAGTTGTTGACGCAGGCGGCGAGCAACCGCCAGATCCCAGTCTTCAGCAGCCGCAGGCAGGTAAATACCTACCGTCTTGGCAGAGTCGTCCAGAGTTATGGACTGCTCGACGGCTTCCTGCAGGGTGGCAATTTCGGCCTTGCTGTTTGCGCCGAAGACGGCCAGTTCGGCAGGCAAAGTCAGATAAGTCAACCAGCCCTGATTGATCCATGCCAAAGCAGCGTGGCGATCAAGGCGATCCGCCTCAAAGCGAGTGTCGAAGCTGAGCAAGCAGCGCTGGCATGCATGCGAGCAGTTGCAACTGTTCAGTCTGGTGATGACCTTTTGCCAGAGCCTCGCATCATTCAGTCGTTCAGCTGCCTGGGTTGTATAACCACCACTGCGCAGGTCGAACACCCGGATGGCGCTAGTTACATTCCCATCGACCCGGATCTCCCGGCAGTCACAGCCCAGCTCCTCAGTCTGCACGCCCAGTTCTGCAGCAATGGCTTCGCGCAGTGCCACGGCAATTGAGTAGCCGGTGATGTCATCGGACAGGAGCTCACCGCTGATGGGATTGCGCAGAACCAGCTCCAAGGCATCCGTCAGACTGTCATGTCCCAGATGGACGTTCTGCTTGATTTTCCAGCTGTTGCTGCTGCCTGGGCAGATGCTATCCCCTTCATCGCCTTTGCCGCCGCGCAGGCGTTTGTGCTGTGCCTTCTGCTGGAAGATGGCGGGCAGATACTGCTCGTTGGCGGGGGCGGTTGCATCAGGGAAACTGTGCATAGGTTCAGCCTTGCCGCATTCAAGACAGATGGCAAAGCCTTTCTGACTGACTCCTGAGTTGTAGTGGAACAGATGTGCCTGCTGGCTGGCGCGGAACTTGCCCAACGCCGGGTTGGCCAGGCATACCCAGCTGGCCGGCACATTCAGCCAGGGAGACTGTACAGGAACATATTGCAGCTGACTGATATCATTGTGCGGCTCTCCGAAAAAATCCACGGCAAAGCCGGCAGGTACCAGATATTCACGGGTGTCCTCGCGCTCAATCGGCGCCCCACATTCTTGGCAGTGGATTTCTAGCCCGGGGTTGATGGCAGTGTCACTGGCGCCGCAGTGCCGACAGAACCAAGCCTTCTTGAACAGCTGCAGTTCCTTGATGTGTTCGGCTGAGGCTGGAGCATGCCAGTTCAGCGTGATACCAGAGGATTTGTAGACCAGACCATCCATGACCAGCTCGGCACCCGGCGCATACTCACGCAAACCCGTGATGCGGTCACGGGAGGCCAGCGAGCGGTAGCGGGCGCGGTTGTCTTCACGTTTCTCCGTTCCCTCTTGTTTCAGTGTCTGCATGCAGCGGTTATCGAAACTGACGATGTCGGTCGGGAAGCCGTAGCCTGGCAGGAAGCGACGGTCCGCCAGTTCGCTGAGCAGATACTCCTTTTCGATGCGGTTGACCTGCACCTCCATGGCCCGATAGGCAGCAGCTTTCTTGTCGCCAATCTGCTGCAGTTGCTCATGGCTGGCGGAATGCTCAAGCCGCCATGCCTGCGTGATCTCGTCCAGGCTGGCAGTGGTACGTTTCAAAATTGCGGGCTGTGGCATGGAGTCCAGAATGCTGCGGCGCGTGATGTCTTTCAGCGAACGTGAGATATGTGGCTCTAGCTCAGTAGCCTGGTTGTTGCACCAGAGACAGAAACGCGCAGCCAGCGACATGGGGATGTCACCATCGAGGAAGAAAGCCCCCGCTGTCATCGACTTGATTTGATCGGCAGCGGCAACCTGCTTGAGCCAGTACGACAAAAGCCAGGCGTTGATGTGGCAGATCGGAAGAGCGTCGTGTAGGGAAAGAGTGTCTTCGCCTGTGTAGATCT
>ERZ650300.297-NODE-297-length-28968-cov-7.949123_pt1 | contig 28968 bp, 26 predicted proteins | sample MGYA00376236_ERZ650300 | MGnify/ENA primary metagenome ERZ650300 (study PRJEB26733, sample SAMN07839303) | wastewater metagenome | biome: urban; feature: wastewater treatment plant; material: waste water | place: USA: North Carolina | collected 2016-04-28 ...
TATTTGTATTTACTCCAAAAGGAGATGTAATAGAATTACCTAATAATTCTACAGCGTTAGATTTCGCATTTCACATTCACACACAAATAGGATACAAAACAATTGGTTCAAAAGTTAATGATAAAATTGTTCAGTTGGATCATGTTTTAAAGAATGGAGACAAAGTAGAAGTATTAACATCTAAAAACTTAAAGGGTCCAGGAAAAGACTGGATTAACATGGTAAATAACCATAGTGCAAGAGTGAAAATAAAAAAATGGTTTAAAGATGAAGAATATGTAGAAAAAGTTCATGAAGGTGAACAAATATTAGAAAAAGAATTTGAAAAATTGAATATAAAATTGAAAGATTTAGAAGATGATGAAAGAGTATTCTTGTATATGAAGAAATTCAACGTCCTTAATTTTCAATCAATGTGTTACAAATTTGCTGTAGGAGACTTATCGCTAGAAGGATTTTTGAAACGTTTTGAAGTAAAAGAAGTGAAGAATTTGGAGCAAGTACTTGAAGAAGAAACTGAAAAAGGAAATAGAAGAAAAGAAAAAAGTACAGGTGGAATTCAAATAACTGGAACGGAAAACACGATGTATCATTTTGCAAAATGCTGCAGTCCGTTACCTGGAGATCAAATAAGAGGATTTGTAACAAGAGGAAGAGGAATTGTAATACACAGAGCAGATTGTCCTAATTTCAAGACACTTTTAGAGAAAGAAGCTGAAAGAGAGATTGAAGTTTTTTGGGATGATAAAGAACTGGAGTTAAATACAACTAAATACGAATTCTATTTCACAATAAAAGTTGCAGATAGAACTGGAGTATTGCTTGATATTGTTAGAATTCTTAATGAATACAAGATGGAAATTGTAAATGTAAATACTAATATGACAAAAGAAAATGGGATATCTTATGCATTAATAAGAATGGGAATTATGATAAAAAGAAAAGAAGATTTTGATAGATTAGCAAATAATTTATTATCAATGCCTGATGTAGTTGAGATTATTAGAAAATAAGAAATATCATGAAGGAGAACAAAGTTGAGTACAAAGCAAAATGAACCAATAAAATATAGATTAGAAGCAGTTGATGGAAATGCGAGAGCAGGAGTAATAACAACACCTCATGGGGAAATAGAGACACCTGTTTTTATGCCAGTAGGAACACAAGCAACTGTAAAGATGATGACAAAAGAAGAGCTAGAAGTAATCAATACACAGATAATATTAGGAAATACATATCATTTGTATTTAAGACCAGGGGATGACTTAGTTGCAAAATTTGGTGGACTCCATAAATTTATGAATTGGGATAAACCAATATTAACAGACAGTGGAGGATTTCAAGTATTTAGTTTAGGTGCAATAAGAAAAATTGTTGAAGAAGGTGTTCATTTTAGATCGCATATAGATGGATCAAAACATTTTATATCACCAGAGAAATCAATAGAAATACAAAATAATTTGGGAAGTGACATAATAATGGCATTTGATGAATGTCCTCCTGGAATGTCAACGAAAGAGTATTTGATACCTTCGATTGAACGAACTACAAGATGGGCAAAAAAGTGTATAGATGCTAATAAAAATAAAGATAGACAAGGATTATTTGCAATTGTACAAGGTGGAATTTATGAAGACTTAAGAGATAAGAGCTTCAATGAATTGCACGAAATGGATGAAGGTTTTGCTGGATATGCAATTGGTGGACTAGCAGTAGGAGAGCCAAGAGAGGATATGTATAGAATTCTAGAGTACATAACACCGAAGCTTCCTAAAGATAAGCCAAGGTACTTAATGGGTGTAGGAGAGCCATTAGATATGCTAGAAGCCGTTGAAGATGGTATAGACATGATGGATTGCGTACAACCAACAAGAATCGGAAGACACGGTACGGTATTTACAAAATATGGAAGACTTGTAATAAAGAATAAAGTGTATGAGGAAGATGATAGATCACTTGATGAGGATTGCGAATGTTACGCATGTAAAAACTATACAAGAGCTTATATAAGACATTTATTTAAGGCAGATGAAATGCTAGGTCAAAGACTTGCAACAATACATAATCTACATTTTTTAATTAAATTAATGAATAATTCAAGAGAAGCCATTAAAAGTGGAGAATTTAAAGACTTTAAAAATAAATTTATAAGTGATTATTCACAAGGAAAAGACAGTGAATGGGTAAAACCTAGAAAAATAAAGTAGTAGTGGCAAGAGGACAAAAAAGTTGTAAAAATTAATAAAAAATGCTAAACTATATTTGTATATTAAAATGTTTGAAAAACAAATTTTTAGGAGGAATTATGAAGAAATTATTAGTAATGTTAGCATTATCTTTATTTGTTTTTTCTTGTGGACAAAAACAAGAAACTGCGAAAAAAGCCGAATCAAATAAAATCATCGTAGGAATGGAGTTAGAATATCCACCATTTGAAACAGTTGGAAAAGATGGAAAACCAGATGGAGCGAGTGTAGCATTAGCTCAAGAATTAGGAAAAGCATTAGGAAAAGAAGTAGAAATACAAAATATTTCATATCCTGGATTGATACCTGCATTAGTATCAGGTAAGATAGATTTCATTATATCATCAATGACTATAAATGAAGAAAGAGCAAAACAAGTTGACTTTTCTGTACCATATGCTGCATCACCACTTGTAATGTTAGTATATAAAGATTCAAAAGTACAAAAACCAGAAGACTTAAACAATGAAAATGTAACAATAGCAGTAAAAACAGGAACAATAGGAGCACTTTGGGCAAAAGCAAATGCACCAAAAGCAAAATTAAATTTATTTGATAAAGAAAGTCAAGCAGTATTAGAAGTATCACAAGGTAAATCACAAGTATTTATATATGATCCATTATCTATTGCAAAACATAATGAAAAATATAAAGATACGACAAGGGCAGTAATGATACCACTTCAAAATGTATCTGGATGGGGAATTGCTATGAGAAAGAATCAACCAGAGTTAAAAGCAAAAGTGGATGCATTCATAACTAAGGCAAAAACAGATGGAACATTTGATAAAATAAGAGATAAATATCTGAAAGGTCAAAAAGACGAATTTGAAAAAGCAACAGGAATGAAATTCTTCTTCTAAGAGGTAATTATATGAAAGAAAATAGAGAGAAAACAATAAAAGTATTGAGGATTATAGGAGCTATTTTAATTAGCTCCTTTCTTTACTTTGAGCTAATAAGATTCACTGGAGAAAAACTAGTTGAAAAAGGATACACATTTGATTTTGGATTCATATTTAGAGAGCCACAGTATTTTAATATGATGATACAAGGCTATAAAAACACAATTATAATAAGTTTCTTTTCACTTATATTAAGTGTAATACTAGGCCTTATAATAGCAATAATGAAAAAATCAAAATCATATATATTTAAATTTTTAGCAACATCATTTTCAGAAATAATAATAGGTACACCTTTACTTGTTCAAATTATAATATTCTACTATTTTGTTGGGACTGCATTTAGACTAGGAGACTTTCATATAGGGAGTTTCAAAGTAGATAGTAGTTACACAATTGGTACATTGATTTTATCAATATTTTATGGAGCATTTGTCGCGGAGATATTTAGAGCAGGAATAGAGAGTATAGATAAGCAACAATGGGAATCTGCGGAAAGTTTAGGATTTACAAAGTTACAACAATATAGATACTTAATCATTCCACAATTGATTAAGCCAATGTTACCACCTCTTGCAGGTCAGTTTGCATTAGTTGTAAAAGGATCAGCACTATTATCTGTAATTGCTATTGCAGAATTTACAAAAAAAATTCAAGAAATAGATTCAATGACATTTAAAACAGCAGAAGTGTATATATACTTGGCAATTGGGTATTTAATTATAACAATACCAATATCATTAATCACTAAATATTTTGAAAATAAATTCAAAATACAGGGGGATGAATAACATGATGTTAAAATTAGAAAAACTAACAAAAACATTCGGTAATTTGAAAGTTCTAGATGAGATTAGTGTAGAGCTAGAAAACATAAATTCATTAGGAATAATAGGGCCTAGTGGTGGTGGAAAATCGACATTATTAAGACTTCTTGCAGGTTTAGAAACAATAACAGAAGGAAGTATCCAACTAAATAACTATAAATTGAATAATGAAAAAGGTAAAAAATCTCTAGAATTTCACAAAAATATTGGAGTTGTATTTCAACAATACAATCTTTTTCCACATTTAACAGCACTTAGAAATATTTCTTTAGTGCTAGAAAAAGTACATAACAAATCAAAAGAAGAAGCAGAAAATATAACAATTGGATTATTTAAGAAATTTGGATTAGAAGAACATAAAGATAAAAAGCCACATCAACTATCAGGTGGACAGAAACAAAGGATTGCTATTGTGAGAGCATTGGCGATAGACTCAGAACTACTTATGTTAGATGAGCCAACAGCAGCACTAGATCCAATATTGACGTCAGAAGTACTTGAAATGATAGGACTTTTGAAGAAGGAAAATAAGGATTTTATAATTGTAACACATGAAATGGGATTTGCAAGAAGTGTTGCAGATTATATCTTATTTGTTGATAAAGGAAAAATTGTAGAGCATGGATTTGCAAAAGATTTATTTCAAGATCCTAAAACAGAAGAGTTAAAGAAATTCTTTGGTAAGATACTAGAATGGAAAATGTAGAAAAGCCTTCAAAATGGTATAGAATTAATATATTATTTTGGAGGTTTTTTATTACTATTGTTTTTTTTAAGAAGAAATGGTATTATCTTACTAAGGTAATGATTAATTTATCATCACTTAAAACTTTAGATTCTAAGTAAAAAAAATTATTTATAAAACAAGGAGGAATGTATGTCGAAAAAGTTATTTATTAGTATGTTACTTGCTATTTCTTTGGTTTCATGTGGAGGAAAATATAAAGTAGTTATACAAAAAGAAGGGGAAGAGAAAAAAACGGAAGCAGCAGCTACAACTCAAGCAGCAGCACCAGCAGTTCAAGAGGTGAAGACTAGCTATCAACAAGAATTACTTGCAAAAATGAGACCATTTGATAAGAACGTAAAAGCTGATTTAAAGAGTGGTGTAGATATGAGTGGAACGGCTTCTAGATCGTTAGAAGGATGGGATGCAGAGCTTAATAAAGTATACAAACTATTAAAAGGAAAATTATCAAGTAGCGAGCAAGAACAACTAAAAATTGAGCAAAGACAATGGATTAAGGAAAGAGATAGAAAAGCAGAAGAGGATTCAGCTGAACTTGGCGGAACAGATGGGGCAATGGTTTATAATATGTCACTTAGTGAGGAAACAAGAAACAGAACTTTAGAATTAGCAAAAATGTATGACGAAAAATAAAATAGGAGGAAAAATGACGAAGAAGATATTATTAGTAGTTTTTTCGCTACTATTTTTAATGAGTTGTGGTGGTAGAACGAAGGCAGAAAAAGAATTTTCAAAATTAATGGAATCGTATAAAAAGGTAGATAGTAGTATAATAATTCCAAATGAGAACAGAACACAAGCGCAAGCTTTTTATGCAGATTTGAAATATAAAATTAATTCTGTTCAAAAATTAGAAGATGAAGTAGTATTAAATGTTACTGTTCAATTACCTGGAATGAATGAAACACAAGACGTGACGTATTCTAGAGTACCTAAAGTTAATCCTTCAGATATAGGGTGGGCAATAGATCCTACTGTCGGAAATAATGCTGACTTTATAGATTTAATGAACAATTCATTTGCAAAATATAGTGGGACAGCAGTTACTCCTACTTCACAAGCATCGACAGTTCAAAATGCACCTCAGCAAACAGGGAATTTATTAATTGAAAACAAAGTTTGGGGATCATTTTCTGAGGCAACAAATCAAATAAGATATAATATGAGTAATCAAGGACTATCAAATACAGAGTTAGTATGTGCAAATACGTATTTGAATAGTAGAAATGCTACTAATTTAGATATTCAATGTCAATTATATAATGGAAATAGTTATATTATTAGAATATACGGAGAAGATAAAATAAATACAATAATTTCTAAATTAAATAGTGGGCAGAGAGAATTTAACTTCCCAACAACTGTATGGTCAGCAGCTGACAATGCGTACTTATATTATAAAGGAAATTAAAACAACAAAAAAGAGGATTTTTAATCCTCTTTTTTTGTTTCTAATAACCTCCACCTTGTGAAGCAGCACCTAATGCTCCTGAAAGTATAGCTCCTATAAAGTACATTGAACCAAAAAGACTTATTGTAAATAATACTATAATTACCACTAGAGCAATTTTCATAGCATCAGAGTACAATGAAAGTCCATTTTTTAAGTCTTCTCCTTCTAAAGTAACCAAAGATTTTTTGTACTCTCCTCCTGATTTGAACATTTTCAATCCAATTATTATAAATGGTACTCCAAGAATTGCAGTAACTATAGGTAGACAATATAATGCTCCATCTATTATTACTATAACACCAATTATTTGTTGCATTAATCCAAGAAAGCCAAGTTTCTTTTTAAATAAAGGATCAAGCTTAATACTGTTATAAGAATCAGTATTTACTGTTTCAAAACTTCTAACTTCTTGAACTGGTCTAACAACTGTTGGTTCTGGAGTACTCACAGGTTCTTGAACAACTACAGGTTCTTGTACATTGGGACTACTAACTACTTCGTTTTCTACTAAATCTGACATAATTCACCTCTTTATTTTTTGTTTATTGTATCATATTTGTTTTTTAATGTCAAAATAACTACTTGTTATATTAATATCAAATTTCCAGTGAATTCTTTTCCGTTGTATTTTGCAGTATAAGTACCTACAATATCTTCAGTTTTTGCACTTTTTATTTTAACTGAGTTGTAACAGTCGAGATAGAGTAGATTTTTTGTCAACTTTTCTTCAAACTAAAAACTGCACATCCAACATTAGATGTGCAGTTCATTATTATTAAGAAGGTAGTTGAGAAAGTATTGTACTTATAAAAATAATAAAGAACAGAATTTCAATTACGAGAATTACAACAATCATTATTATATATATTTTCATAGCATCAGAAAATAATATCAATCCTTCTTTTATATCTCCACCCTCTAATGTAAACATAGATTTCTTATATGCTTCTCCTGATCTAAGCATCTTTAGACCAATAAATATAAAAGGAACACCGAGTATTGCGCCTATTATTGATAAAGAATATAATCCACCAAATATAACCATAATCACACCTAAGATTTGTTGTACTAATCCTAAAAAATTCATTTTCTTTTTAAATACTTCATCAACACTAATTGTGCTAATAGTATCGTAATTTCTCCCACTATCAATTGATGGGTTTGTTTCATTCACTACTAATTCTGACATACTTCACCTCTTCTTTTTTATTTAGTTTATCATATGGAAAAGTTAGTGTCAAATAAATAAAGCCAGTAGATTCTTGATCTATTGGCTTTATTATTATCTTAATATCAAATTTCCAGTAAATTCTTTTCCATTATATTTTGCAGTATAAGTACCCACTATATCTTCAGTTTTTGCAGTCTTTATATTATCTGAAAGGTTAAATACAAATGTTGCATCTTTATTAATAACAGATGTTGAAACTCCATCATTTGTTATAACATCTTTTTCAGGATAGAGATTATACTTTGTACTTTTTATTTTAACTGATCCAATTGCAATTGTAGAATCAATAACTTTAACGTCATGATGAGTAGCGAAGAAATCATCTATCATTATTTGCCCAATCAAATCTCTATTTTTTGCTTTTTCTGAACCCATAATGATTAAAATTATTCTTTTTTCTCCTCTTTTAGCAGTAAGGATAATGTTAGATCCCGCGGCCCTATAATATCCTGTTTTAAGGCCATCAACACCTTCAACTTTTCCTAAGAGGTTGTTGGTAGAAGTTAATTTTATATTACCATTGTCTATATACCCAGATGAGTTTCTTGAAATAGTTAGATAATCATCATATTTTATGACAGTTTGTGCAAGTCTATATAAATCTGCTGCACTACCTTGGTCACGACATTTTCCTTGCGTATCTTCTGGTGGTAGACCATGAGGAGTACAGTATCTAAGTGTTGTTAGACCTAATTCATTTGCTTTCTGGTTCATTTTATCAATGAAAACACTAACGTCACCATTTCCATTAAATTCTCCTAGCGCTTGAGCAGCGTTGTTTGAAGAACGAATAATTGTTGCTTTCAATAAATCTCTAACTGTATATTGTTTTCCTGCTACCAAAGTTATTCCATAAGGAACTTTTGATGCATAGTTTGATACTGTAACATTTGTATCCATAGTGATTTCACCATTTTTAATTCTTTCAAGAGTTAAGAGCACTGTCATAACCTTTGTCATAGATGCTAGAGGTCTAACATCATAAATATTTCTTTGCTCATAAAGGTTACCATCCATGTCACCTAATAAAATAGATTTGTAATCACTAGGCATGCTTATGTTTTGAGTCTCGACTGTGTTCAACACTGTAGAGCCTTTTGGACTTTCTGCTAATGAGAAAGTGAATATTAGAATAAAAAATGTTATTATTTTCGTTTTAAAGTGCATTTTGTTCCCTCCGTTTACAGAATTCCATAAAGTATAACATAGATATATTAGAATTTCATTAGAAAACAAAGATTTCATGCGGAAAAGAATTTTTAAAAGAGAGATTTTACTTGATAAAATGGAATTTTATGCTATACTTTAGTATAGCAAAATAAAAATTTAGATAACATAAATTAGGAGAAATATGAACAAAATACTAGAGAAAATAGATATCCCAAAAGGATTAATTAAACTATTAAATGAAAATCCTATACCTAAACTAGAGGAAGAAATCACAGATTTTTATTTTATAAAACCAGAGAGACTTAAAGATGCACAAGAGGACTACAGAATTGATGAGATGACAGGTGAGGATGTCACAGGTAAAGAAAAAGGTGACTGGAAAAGTGAATGGCTTGTTATAGGTGTAGGTGTTGCAGATGATCCATTGTTCATTGATTTAGGAGAAGAAAGCAAAGGATTTCCTATTTATACTGCTGCAAATGGCGCAGGTGAATGGTTACCATATAAAGTAAGTAATTCAATACCTTCATTTGTAAAAATATTGAAAATACTTAACGAGATGGTAAAAACACAACAGTTTGATGGAGAAGAATTTTTAGATAAGATAGAAAAATATACTGATACATTAGGTGTATGGGAAGAAGAAGTAGAAATGTTAGATGAAATGCTCTTAGATGGGATGAACGAAGTAATATATGCGGGTGACGAATAGAAAATAAAAATTATGGAGGAAAAATGAGCGTTACGATTAAAATTAGACAAGTAAAAAAAATGTTTAGAGAGATGAGAAAAGTGAGAGTTAGTGATTATGAAAACTTTTTATCTAAAAAATATAAGTTTGGGAATCCAGATAATTCTTTCATAATAAGACACTATGATGATGACGTTGTAAGGCAGGAAATGTTGTGGGCGTATCCTAACGACAAAGAAACACTTGCCGGAAGAGGATTTGGAATAACTGCAGATGGACATTTCAAATATGAACTTTTACTACCAACACCTGCAACAGAAGATGATATGGAAGATTTCATGAAATTTGCTTGTGAACTAGCAAAGTATATGAGAGCGACAGAAATAGAAATAGATGGTAAATTTGTAGCAATAAAAGAGATAGAGTCAAAGAAAGAAATAGTAAATCAAATGCAAGAGCTTAATAAAAACCAACTAGAAAGTTTAATAGGAAATTATGAGAGAGCAGGAGTATTTACAGGATCTTTTCATCCAGTTTACTTACCAAGAGATGAATATAATAAAATAAAGAATGCCAAAAGTGAAGATGTAATGGCTATATTTGCAGGACTTTTGGATAAGTTCCAAATAAGAGATATTGGGAAATATACATTTATGGAACCTATGTTTTATCAAAATAGGGAGAATCAGAGAATACAAGGAGTTTATACATTTGAAGAAGGAAAAATATCAATAATACCAAAAGAACCATATATCCCAGCAAATATTAGATTAAAAGCAGATACATTAATAGATGAATGGATGGTAGTGTTTAATATAAAAGGTAGAAAGCCTAAAAGTCCTTTAGTAGTACCGTACTATGAATTTGAAAATGCTATATCAAGAGGTATTTTTAAAGATTTTGATGATATGCACTATATAGGCGAAGGATTTGATAAAGATAAAATAAGAGAGCATTTTAATCATATTGATTCTATAAAAGAAAGCTTGGATAGCTTAGAAACACTAGAACATTTAGGTTTAGATATAAATTAAAAATAAATAATTTAAACAAGGAGAAACATGAATATCTTGATAAATGGAGTAGGAAATATAGGGACAACTCTATTAAATATATTAAATGAATACAGAGAACTACTAGGAATAAAGGAAATATATGCAAAAAAAAACACATTAAAATCATGGGACATATCTGATTTGAAATTTTTGGAAAAGAAAAATATTAAAATATGCACAGAATCAAAAGAGGCACTAGATTTATGTGAGAATGAATTGAATATAGTAGACTACAATGATATAAAAGATAATATCGATTACATTTTCGATACAACAGCAAACAAAATGGGCATTAGAAATTTAGAAGAGTATAAAAAAATGAAAAATTTAAAAGGTGCAAGTGCCCAGGGAAGTGAAAAAGAATTTGGAGTACCGTATGCATTAGGTTCAAACGACGGTAGAATAAAAAAAGAGAAATATGTAAATATTGTTTCATGTAATACTCACGCTACTTTAGCTGTTTTAAAAACATTTACTGGTAATAATTTAGAAAACTTAGAAGAAGCGGATTTTGTTGTTGTTAGAAGATCAGAAGATATTGGAAACCACGAAAGATTAATTACTGCAAATGTAGTAGCCCGTCATTTAGATGAAAATATTGGAACACATCATGCAATAGACGCAATAGATTTATTGAAAACGATGGGATTGTCTCCAAAGCTTACATCATCAGATGTAACAACACCAAGTCAATTAATGCATACATTTAGATTTAATATAGAACTTAAAGAGAGCAGAACAATAGAAGAATTGAAAAAAATGATGAACGGAAATAAAAACATTTCTATTACAAATAAATTTGATACAAATAAAGTATTTGAGCTAGGTAGAAGGTATGGTAAAAGTGGGAGACTGTATTCTCATATAATAATAATTGAGAATAACTTATTACTGATAGAAAAAAATATAATGGGTTGGGGAATGATACCTCAAGAGGGAAATACAATTCTTTCAACTGTTTCTGCATTTTTACTTCAAACAACAGATGATTATGATAAATATGAAAATATAATAGAAATAATAAGAAAAGATTTAATTATAAATGAAATATAGAATGAAGAGGAGCAAATAATGGCAATAGGGATTTTTGATTCGGGAATAGGTGGATTGACAGTTTTAAGGGAAGTTAGAAAAATATTACCTAACGAAGAGATATATTATTTTGGAGATACTGCACGATTACCATATGGGGACAAAACAAAAGATTTAATTATAAGATATTCTAAGCAAATTGTAGATTTTTTATTAGAAAAAAAAGTTGTTGCAATAGTTGTGGCGTGTAATACAGCCACTTCTTTAGCGTTAGAAGAATTAAATGACACATACAAAACACCAATAATAGGAGTTATAGATGCTGGAGTTAGAACAGCTCTTAAAACGACAAAAACTAACAGTGTAGGTATTGTTGGAACTAAAGCGACAGTTAACTCAAAGAAGTATGAAATAGAACTTAAAAAGGCAAATTCTGAGATGAAAGTATATTCGAAAGCATGTCCTTTATTTGTTCCAGTTGTTGAAGAAGGAATACTCGAAGGAGAATTAGTAAATCAAGTCTTAAAATACTATCTTGATGATATTGTTGATGGAATAGATTCTTTAGTGTTAGGATGCACACATTATCCGTTACTTAAGAACGCAATAAATCATAATTATCCAAACATAAAAGTAGTTGATCCTGCAATAGAGACAGCTAATGATTTGAAGAGAATATTAGAAGAAAAGAACTTGCTTATGAATAAAGGTGGAGTTGTGAAATATTATTTCTCAGATGGAATAGACAAGGCAAAGCAATTAGGAACAATGTTTCTTGATGAAGAAATGGAACATGTTGAGTTAGTAAAACTATAAACTAAGCAAAAAATAAATAATACTAGGAGAAGTAGATGTTTGAATATATAATGGGAGAATTAACAGTAAAGAAAGTGGACTATATCGCACTTGATATAAATGGATTAGCATATAAAATATTTATATCATTAAAGACGTATGAAGCTTTAGGTGAAGTGGGAGTGGATCAAAAAGTATATATTCACACAAATGTAAAAGAAGATGATATTTCGTTTTATGGATTTAAATCAGAAAATGAAAGAGAACTATTCAAGGCATTAGTTAGTATAAGTGGAGTAGGACCAAAGTTAGCACTTGCAATATTATCAACATATAATACAAAAGATGTAATTGACATCGTATTGGATGCAAATGTTAAACTGCTTACTAAAGTACCTGGATTAGGGGATAAAAAAGCACAAAAATTAATACTCGATCTTAAAGATAAAGTGAAAAAATTAAATGTACTAGAAATATATAGAGAAAACGGTGAAGTTTCGCAAGGGAAATCAATAATATCAGATACATCAAATTCAAGAGTATTAATGATGAAGGAAGACTTGAAACTAGCATTGGAATCATTAGGATATTCGAATCCAGACTTATCTAAATGGATAAATGATGAAGAACTTGCAACATACGATAGAATAGAAGATGCAATCAAAGTAATATTACAAAAAACGCAATCAAAAAAATAATACATACGTTAAATGACAGAAAGAAGGGTATAGTGAGTAGAGAAAAGATAGCTAAAATAAAAGAGATACTAGAAAATAAAAAGTCACTTGATCATGCGATTGCATTACTACATTGGGATTTGGAAACAGAAGCACCAGTTATGGGAACAGATAAGATTGCGAAGACAATCGGGTATTTGTCAGGTGAAAGTTACTCAATAGTCATAAATGATGAATTTAAAGAATTAATTATGAGTTTGTCTGTTGATGAGCTAACTGAATTGGAGAAAAAAGAAATAGAAGAAATAAAGACAGAATATTTTGAAAAATTAGAGACAATACCAAAAAAAGATTATGAAGAATATTCGCAACTTACAGTTATTGCAACGAAAAAATGGGAAGAAGCAAAGACAAATAACGACTTGAACATATTTAAAGATTACTTGAGACAAATAATAAATTACAACAAGAAATTTATAGCATATAGAAATTCAGAAGATAAACCATACAATGTACTCTTAGATGACTATGAAAAAGATGCAACAGTTGAGACATTAGATATATTTTTCAAGAAAATAAAGTCTGAACTATCGCCATTTATAAAAGAAGTCACAGAACATAAAATAGATGAAAAAGTTAAAGAAAATCTGAATAAATTCAAAGAATTAACATTTGATATAGATAAGCAAAAAGAATTTTCTAAATATATTGCTGAGCTTATAGGATTTGATTTTAATAAAGGTGTTATAAAGGAGAGTGAACATCCATTTACTCTTAATTTTAATAATAAAGATGTAAGAATAACAACTCATTACTACGAAAAGAATATACTAAGCTCTATCTTTTCGACAATTCATGAAGGTGGACACGCTATTTATGAGCAACAAATAGATGATATCGTATCAGAAACAGTTTTAGGTGAAGGAACTTCAATGGGTATTCATGAGTCACAGTCAAGAATATTTGAAAATATGTTTGGAAGAAACATCAATTTTTTGAAAAATATTTTTAATAAGTTTGATGAATTATTTGATGTCAGATCTAAAGGAATAGAAGTAGAGGATTTCTATAAAATAGTGAATACAGTAAGTAAATCACTAATAAGGATTGAAGCCGATGAGTTAACATACCCAATACATATAATGATTAGATATGAATTAGAAAAGGAAATATTTTCAAATCTTGATGAAACAGAAAGTTCAGAATACATCGATTATTTAGCAAATAAATGGGCCGATATGTACGAAGAATTTCTTGGAGTGAGGCCTACAACAAATTCTGAAGGGATTCTGCAAGATGTTCATTGGTCATCAGGATTATTTGGATACTTTCCGTCATATGCACTAGGGAGCGCGTATGCAGCACAAATTTACAATTCAATGAATAAAGAGTTCAGTATAGAAGAAAATTTATCAAATGGAAATTTTGATAATATAAATTCATTTTTAAAAGATAAAATTCATAAATTTGGTAAATCAAAAACACCGAATGAATTATTAATACTAGCAACTGGAGAGGCATTCAATCCAGATTATTACATAAACTACTTGAAAGAAAAATATCGAAAAATATATGGAATATAAGACTATAGAGTTAGGAGAAAGCATGATAGATAATAAATCAAAAATATTTTCACAAGAAATGTTGAAGTTCATAGATGCAAGTGCAAGCACATACCATGTTGTAAAAAATTGCTCTGACATACTGGATAAAGAAGGATTTGAGAGATTAAATCCTAAAGAAGAGTGGGACATAAAAAAAAGTGGAAAATATTATATTAAACGAACAAACTCAACTATAGTTGCATTTACTGTAGGTAAGGATTTTGATAAAGAAAAGTGTAAGAAAAATGGATTTCGAATATTTGGATCACATACAGATTCACCAGGATTTAGAATAAAGCATAATCCAGAAATGACAACTGAAAATTTATTGAAGATAAATACAGAAGTATACGGGAGTCCAATACTTAATACATGGTTTGATAGACCGTTATCTGTAGCGGGGAGATTAGTTGTAAAATCGGAAAATGTATTTACACCAAAAACGATAAATATAAAAGTAGATAGACCCATATTAACTATACCAAATCTTGCGATTCACCAGAACAGAGAAGTAAATAGAGGTGTCGAAGTAGATAAGCAAAATGACACGTTACCAATACTTAAGAGTATAGGTTCTGCATTCAAAAAAGAAAATTATTTGATTAATATGGTAGCTAAAGATTCAAATGTAGATATAAAGGATATATTAGATTACGATCTTTTTTTATATGCATTTGAAAAGGGAAGCTTAGTTGGGATGGAAGAAGAATTTGTGTCAGCTCCTAAAATAGACAATTTAGCATCTGTTTACACAGGGATAATAGGACTTATCGAAGCAGCAAATGAAGATCAAATAAATGTATTTGTCGGATTTGATAATGAAGAAATAGGAAGTTCCACAAAACAAGGTGCAGATTCTAACTATTTATCAAATATATTAGAAAGAATTTACGGAGCACTTGATTACGATAGAAATGACTTTCTTCAAGCATTATACAATTCATTTTTATTATCAGCAGATGGAGCACACGCAGCACATCCAGCACATTTAGAAAAGACAGATCCTACTAATAGAGTAAAATTAAACGAAGGAGTCGCAATAAAAGTTAGTGCTAACCAAAGATATACATCAGATGGATATTCGATAGGCGTTATAAAACAGTTGCTAAAAGATACAAACATAAAAACACAAATTTTTGTAAATAACTCAAAAGAAATAGGAGGATCAACAATTGGGCCTATTTCATCAACACATCTAGATGTTGATTCAGTAGATTTAGGGGTTCCAATGTTGGCAATGCATTCCGTTAGAGAAATGTGTGGAGTTTCGGATATATATGATTTAAAAGAGTTAGCAAGAATATTTTACAGTAAGTAATAGTGAATTTTTGATTAGGAGAGATATTAGATAATGGATATGAATAGTAATTTTGTTGAGAAACAATTAGAAAAATTAGAAAGAATAAAAAAAATGTACTTTAACACACCATTGATTAGATTAGATGTAGAGTATATGAAAGAGAATTATGAAGTGTATTCAAAATATGAACCTGTTCAAATGACTGGCTCAATAAAAGATAGACTTGCATATTATGTTTTCAAGCGAGGATATGAAACAGGAAAAATAAAAGAAGGAACAAAAATTGTAGAAGTGAGTAGTGGAAATACAGGAATAGCAATGAGCGCATTAGCAGCATATTTAGGACATGAAATAACAATAGTATTACCGGATTGGTTATCAAAAGAGCGTTATAAATTGCTTGAATTGTATGGAGCCAAACTAAAATTAACAACTGGAGAAAATGGGTTTATTGATGCAGTTGAGATTGCTAAAGAATATGAAAAAAATGGATATTTCTACCCAAATCAATTTGCATGCACTGAAAATATGCAAGCACATAAGGAAACAACCGCTAAAGAAATACACCAACAATTAAATGAGTTAGGAAAAAGTCCTGAAGTTTTTGTTGCAGGAGTTGGTTCTGGTGGAACATGTGCAGGAATTAATGAATACGTGAAAGAGAACAAGCTAGATACGAAAGTATATTTATTAGAACCTTTTAAATCGCAATCTCTTACAACAAAAGGGGTCTCAAATCCAAGACATATGATCCAGGGAATTGGAGATGGATTTGTCCCAGATTTAATAGATGTAGATAAATATGATGGAATTGTAACTGTTTGTGACGAAAGAAGTTATTTAATATCAAAAAAAATAGCTGAAAAAGGACTATCTGTAGGAATTTCATCAGGTGCAAATTTATTAGGTGCACTTAAATTAGCTAAAAAGTATAAAGATGAAACGGGGAAAATACCAGTAATTGTAACTGTATTTGCTGATTGTGCAAAAAAATATTTATCATGTGAATTTGAACAAGAAAAATATCAAAATAATGAGTTACAGTTATGTATAAAAAATATAGAAGTTTATTAAAATAAACTAATAAAAAAATTGTTGAAAAAAAAACAGTAAAAATGTATACTAAATATAAGTAATTGTACAAAAGGTGTATAAAGAGAAATTATTTATGGGAATTGATAGTCAAATACTAAAAAAGGAGTTTATGAAGAAGAAAGGGTGCTTGTGTCGACATGAAGTATATAAAAAATGATTATCTAGTACGTAAATACAAGAAAGTAAGAGAAGATAAAAAAATGACATATGATGAATTTTACAAAAAAACAAAAATCAAGTTAAAGACAGTAGAGAAAGAATTTGTAAGCTGGGAAGATTTCCAATATATTTGTGAATTGAAAGTTGAAAATTCTAAGAAGAAATAGTAACTAATCACACAATAACAGTACTTGATTAATAAATAATAAGCCTTTATACAAAAAACTCCATATTTGGTTGTATGGAGTTTTTAATTTATTTTATATTAGAGAATTTACTTTTTGGTCTATTAAGTTTAGTATATAATCACGATCAGCTTCATTGTTTGAGAAGTCTAGGCCATCAACATTTATTTTTAGAATTTCCGAAAGATTGTAGTTGTCAAAATAATCTCTGTAATGAGTATTAAGACTTTCCCAATATTGCCTTGGAACAATTAGTTCATATTCACGACTTCTTTTTTTTATTTGAGAAAGAGCATGATCGACACTAGATTCAAGATAAATCATAAGTTTTGGTTTTTTGATATGCTCTAACATGTTGAATAAAAGTTCCTCGTAAACATTAAACTCTTCAACAGTCATTTCACCATCTTCCATCAGCATTCTAGAGAAGATTACATCTCCGTAAATTGAACGATCCATTATACAATTTGTGAGATTTGCAGCCTCTTTCATCATCTTGAAACGCTTGTTCAAAAAGAATACTTGAAGGGGAAAGCTATATCTTTTTTTATCATAGTAGAATTTATCTAAAATAGGGTTATCTACAACAGGTTCTTCAAAAAAGAATAAATTGTACCTTTCTGCAAGAATTTTACCTAGTGTACTTTTTCCAACTCCTACAACTCCATCAACACAAATAATACCGTCCATTATCTCCTCCTGTATTTGTAAATTACTAAAAAATCTTTCATAATAATTATTCATAATATTTTCTCCATAGTATTTTTTATCAATATATACTAGCATACAATAGAAAAAATCAAAACAAAAAATTTTAAAAAGATTTTACTATATATTTTGTATATAGTATGATATAATAGATTTATTGAGTTTTTGAAATGACGAGAATGATTTAATAACAAATATAAGGACGGTAAAAATGATTAAACAAGGATTTGGAGATTATGGATTAAGTGCAGATATACTTGATGCATTAGAAAAAAAAGGGATAGAACAACCAAGTGAAATTCAAAGATTGGTAATTCCAGAGTTACTAAAAGAAAGAACACATTTAATAGGGCAAGCTCAAACAGGAACAGGTAAAACAGCAGCTTTTGGAATCCCTATACTAGAAACAATAGCATCAGATGGATCGGTTAAAGCGTTAATATTAGCGCCAACAAGAGAATTGGCAAACCAAGTATCAGATGAGATTTACTCTTTAAAAGGGAAAAAGAACGTTAAAGTATTAGCTGTATATGGTGGAGCCTCAATTGACCAACAAATTAAAAAGTTAAAAGGCGGAATTGATATTGTTGTAGGAACACCTGGAAGAGTAATGGATTTAATGAAAAGAAAAGTATTGAAAGTTGAAAATTTAGAATATTTCGTATTAGATGAAGCAGATGAAATGCTAAATATGGGATTCTTAGAAGATATAGAAATGATTCTAGAAAAAACAAATGATGAGAAGAAAATGTTATTTTTCTCTGCAACTATGCCTAGATCAATTTTAGATATAGCAAAAAGATTTATGCCTAAGCATAAAATTTTAAAAGTAGACAAACAGGATTTAACTACAAACTTAACAGAACAAATTTACTTTGAAGTAAGACAAGAAGATAAATTTGAAGCACTTTGTAGAGTTCTAGACTTCGAACAAGACTTCTACGGAATAGTATTTTGTAGAACTAAGTCAGAAGTTGACGAGATTACAAATAAATTAAAAGCAAGAAACTATGATGCTGAATGTATTCATGGAGATATAACACAAGCGTTAAGACAAAAAGCATTAGACTTATTCAAGAAAAAAGTTCTTACTATTTTAGTTGCAACAGATGTAGCAGCAAGAGGGATTGATGTAAGTAACCTAACACACGTTATTAACTATGCAATACCTGGAGAAGCTGAATCTTATGTACATAGAATTGGAAGAACAGGAAGAGCTGGAAACAAAGGAATAGCTATAACTTTTGTAACGCCTAGAGAAGCAAGTAAATTATCACAAATAAAAAGAGTTACAAAAACAGATATTAAAAAAGAAAAAATACCTAATGTTAAAGAAATAATAAATGCAAAAAGAGAAGCATTAATAGCATATGTAAGCGAAATCATTAAAGAGGAAGATTACATAAGTTATCAAGATTTAGCTGAACAAATGTTAGATGGAAGAGATCCTAAACATGTATTATCATCTTTATTAAGACATGTTTACGATGATGAATTCTTACCAGAAAGCTACAATGAAATTGCAGATGTTAGAGTGAAAATTGAAGATAATACAAGATTATTTATAGCTTTAGGAACAAAAAGTGGATATAACAATTCAAAATTACTTGATATGTTAAATCAAAAAGCAAAAGTTCCAGGTAGAAAAATAAGAGATATAAAAATAATGGAAACATATTCATTTGTAACTGTACCTTTGGAAGAAGCAGAAAAAATAATAAAAGCATTGAATAGAGATAAATCTAAAAAACCACTAGTAGAAAAAGCTAATAGCAGCAAAGATTCTGGTGGAGGTGGAGGAAACAGAAGAAGATCAGATTCAAGAAGATCGGATTCAGGAGACTCAAGAGGTTCTAGAGATGGTGGAGGAAGAAGTTCAAGATCATCTGATTCAAGAAAATCTGACTCTGGAGATTCAAGAAGATCAAGATCATCAGACTCAAGAAAATCGGATTCAGGAGATTCAAGAGGTTCTAGAGATGGTGAAGGAAGAAGTTCAAGATCATCGGATTCAAGAAAGCCTAGATCATCTGATTCAAAAACATCATCATCAAAAACTAAAGTAACATTTGATAAAGATTCTGAACCAAAAAGAAGAACTAGAAAAAAAGACTAATAACATGATATAAAACAAAGGTGTTAACTGTATTAATTTACAACTAACACCTTTTTATTTCTTACAATAATATTAGCAGTTACTCCCTTTAAAAAATTATTTCTTTATGGTATAATAAAATCGGTTAATCATACATAAAAACACGAAGGTTAAAAAAGGTTGAAAAATGAAGCATAAATATAAATTATTCCTGTCTTTTCTATTCTTCTTATCAATCCCACTAAAAACTATGGGAGAAGAAGTTTCGATAGAAATAGAAACAGAAAAATCAAAAATAGATATCCAAAATGAGTCCTTTGAGGCTTCAGATGGAGTAATACTAAAATATGGAGACATTACTTTAAGAGCTGATAATATGAAGAAGCTTGAAAATAGAAATGTCATTTTAGCGTCTGGAAATGTACTATTAACACAAGGGACAGAAAAAGTTTTAGCTAATGAAGTTGAATTTGATTTAGATACTAAAAAAGCAATAATTAAAGATTCAAAAGCATATGACTCTAATTTACAACTGTATTTTGGAGGAGAAGAAACTTTAAGTGAATACCCTAGTAAAATAACAATCAATAATGCTTGGTTTACACCTAGTCCTTTTGAGGAGCCAAGTTACAAGATAGATGCAGATAAATTAACAATATACCCAAATAGAAAATTAGAAGCAAGAGGAATATCGCTAAATATCAAAGGGAAAGAGTACTTTAATATTCCTTATTATGTAACATCACTAAGACCAGCAAATAGAAGGGCAACATTGTTTCCTTATATTGGGTCAGATTCAGATAGAGGATTATTTGGAATTTGGGGATTCGACTATGAAAAAGGTCCATTATTAAATGGATTTGTTGATGTAGAGTACAGTGTAAAGAAAAAAATGGCATTAAAAATTGGAAATGATTATAAAATAGGAGAATATAACACAGGAAGTATAGATGCAAAGAGGTTGGTATTGCCAATTGCAAACAATGAAAATGAATGGGATATAACCTTAAATCACAAAGTGAAATATGCTCCAAAAAAAGATGTCAACTATCTTAAATTTTATGAATTAGGTTATGGGATATGGGACTTAAATTATAAGAACATAACAACAAATTTAATGTATGCAGTTGATGGAGTAGCATTAAAAGATGATTATCCAAGCTATGTGAAAAAATATAATAGAATTGGGACATTTGACTTCAAAATTGACCAAGAACTTGGGAAAAATGGAGAATTCAATCTTGACTATTATTGGACGAGAAATAAAGAAGCACTAAGAGAATTGACAGCAATAAATGATAAAATTGTTGATAAAGATGAATTAGACCCTCGAAAAACAGATGTTGATTTGTATAGAAATATAAAATATTCGAATGGAAATAATGACTATGCAGTTTCTCTACAAATTGAGGACTTTCAAGATATTAACCCTGGATACGTCGGAGATATTAATTCATTTAGAAAATTAAGAAGTTATTCAGTAGACTTAAAAGGACCAAAAATAAAACTAGATTACATAGATAGTGATTACGATGAATATAATAAAATTCTAAATTTAAAAGAGAGAGATGATGCAGATTATAATTCGTTAGAAACATCGAATCGTATAGTGCAGACAACGGCATACAATAGAAATAATACTGTAGGACTAACTTTTGGTAATTATTATCCATTTAGGAAGACTGATTTTTTTGGATATAAAGAGAAAAATTTAGGAGAAGAATTTGTAAATAATACATATGTAGGATTTGGAACTTCGAAAGTTAATGTTGAAAAGAAAACATACGAATATGACTATACGACAGACAATCCAAACTTTAAAGCATTGTATTTATCATCAACGACTGATGACAAAAGTAGAATATTTAAAGTTTTTGAAGATGCTGATAAGATAAGAAGAGTAAAAAATATTATTGATGAAAATTATTTAAGTCAAACCGTTAAAGTTGGGAATGAGAGTATAAAACTACCTATTAAAGATAGTTCTTTGTCATATGAATATAGTTTTGAGAGAAGAGATTATACCGATATTTATGTACCTGTTTTTGATTCAGATAGAAGAAAAATAGAAGATACTTCATCTATAACTGGATATAAAATAAAAACAGATTCTGCAGGAAATACTATTAAAAAGAATCCTCAAATGAATATTCATAAATTTAACACAGAATTATTTACAACTTTGTATGATAATACAGCATTAAGAGGAAACAACTACGATCTAAAGGTGACCAACAGTATCCCAGTATTATTCCAAGCCGTTACTGGTAAAAATGCAACTGACGGAGTTAATGATATTATTGAAACGCCAACAAATGCTTATGCAATAGGTGATGATTTCAATATTTATTTGGGAAATGTGAGATTTAACTATAATGTTTCTGCAAGAAGAGACAAACATTTTGCAGAAAATTGGCTAAAAAATGCAGAGACAAAGAATTATTTTAATCTATCAATTGCAAACAAAAGATTTGTAAGCTTAAATTTCACGAAAAATGAAAATTATGAATACGAAGGTTTTAAGTCAGAAGAAAATTATAATAGAGAAGTTCAATACGGTTATAAAACAGATGAAGGAAATAGCTTTTTATATAAATTAGGTGACTATAACTATAAGAATTATTCAAATGATATTGCTGATGGATGGCAAAAACAAATGTTCAAAGAGCGAACAAATGAGAAAAACTTTTCGATAAATTATAATGAGTGGGGATTTGAATACGCCAACACTAAAGATACACTAAAAGATATCTTCGATGGTGTAATGAATCTAAAATTAGAAACAAATAGGCACACCTTGGGATTTGTGTATGATACTAAAAGAATGAAAGAAAAAGATTTTGAATCAAATCATTATTTTAGAATGTCTTATAGTTTTGGAAATGAAAAATACAGAGCATTAAACAATACTCCTACAAATTATGCAGATGACACATATGTTAATGAAAGAGATACATCAATACTTAGTTTTATGTATAGATATGAGAATGATGCATCTCCAAAATATGCAGCAACAGCAACTAATAACGTAGAAAATAAAGAGATGGTTAAACAATCTAATTTACAAAGCTTTGATATTGCGAACAATGTAAAAACTAGTATTTCTAGTAATTCGAATGTGGTAGATGATGGTCTTACAACCGAGGAACAAGCAGTATATCAAAATTATGTAGAAGAAGAAAGATTAAAGCAAAATAAATTTAATTTGAGAGATTTTAATTCTCAACTTCAAGATTTAAGAAAAAACAAGAAATATTTCCAAGTATCATTAGATTTAGGAGTAGATTCAGAATATTTAAGAGAAAAAAGAATTAGTTCGGGAACAAAAGCAATTGATGATTTCATATTTAAAACAGAAGTTGGATATTTGGATAAGTTTTATATAAAATATACATATGATATGGAAAGACCTGATGTTTTAGACAGAAATAGCTCATCACGTAAAAGTTCATATGATTTTAGACAGCATGAACTTGAAACTAAATACATGTTTGCAAAAGACCCAGATAAGCCTTGGTGGATAGGGTACAAGATGCAATACACACAAAATGGGGCACCTAATGCTGACAATCATGAAATTTATGAAAGCTCATCACTCGCTGAAAAAGTAAATAAATTGACTCTACAAATGGTAACATTAACTCACAGATTTGAAAATCTTGAGTGGGAAATTGGAGTTGGAAGAAAATGGGATGAGCCAGATAATAAAGATTTAGGATTTTATCCAATTGTTTCATTAAAGTTTGGGATAGTTAATTTCCCTGAGAAAAATTTACAGTACAATTATACAGGTGGAGCTTCGGAATTTGGAGCAGGATTCTAATCCTTAAAGTAAATAAAATATACAAAACAGGAGGTACAAAATGATAGAAATAATATTGCCAGATGGAAGTGTCAGAAAAATAGAAAATCCAATAACAGTTTTAGAATTTGCTAAAACAATAGGATCAAGTTTAGGTAAAGCAACAGTTGGAGCAATATTTGATGGAGTTCAAGTAGATTCTTCATTCATTATAAATAGATCAGGAAAGATTGAGATAATAACATTAAATAGCGAAAAAGGGATAGATATATTAAGACACAGTGCTGCACACATAATGGCTCAAGCCGTTCAGAGAGTGTTTCCTGGGACTAAAGTGACAATTGGACCAGTTATAGAGAATGGATTTTTTTATGACTTCGATCCAGTTAAACCTTTTGCAGAAGAAGATTTGATAATAATAGAAAAAGAAATGGAGAAAATAGTAAAAGAAAATCATCAATTTACAAGAGAAGAAATGACAGCAGCTGATGCAAAAAAATTATTTGCTGAGATGGGTGAAGATTATAAGCAAGAAATAATAGATGACTTAGGTGTTGAAAGTGTAAGCATTTACAAACAAGGTGAATTTGTTGATCTTTGTAGAGGAACACATTTACCATCAACGGGATATTTAAAAGCATTTAAATTAATGTCTACAGCTGGTGCTTACTGGCGTGGAGATTCTAATAAGAAAATGTTACAAAGAATATATGGGGTAGCGTTTCCTACAAAAAAAGAATTGGATGACTACTTAGTACTATTAGAAGAGGCAGAGAGAAGAGATCATAGAAAATTAGGTAAGCAACTTGACTTGTTTTTCTTAGATGAACATGGGCCAGGATTTCCGTTCTTTATGCCAAAAGGGATGGAATTAAGAAATAAATTGGAAGAAATATGGAGAAAAGAACACAAAAAGGCAGGTTACCAAGAAATAAAAACACCAATTATGTTAGATAAAGAATTATGGGAAATATCAGGGCACTGGTTTAATTATAGAGAAAATATGTATACATCTGAGATAGATGGAAAAGAATATGCTATAAAACCAATGAACTGTCCAGGATCAATAATTGCATACAAAAATAATATGCACTCATATAAAGATTTACCTCTGAAATATGGAGAAATGGGGCTTGTTCATAGACATGAATTTAGTGGAGCATTACATGGTCTGTTTAGAGTTAGAGCATTTACACAAGATGATGCACATGTATTCTGTATGAAAGATCAGATTGAAGATCAAATAATAGAAATAATAGATTTATATGATAAATTTTATACGCTGTTTGGATTTGAATACGCAATTGAGCTATCTACAAAACCAGAAAAAGCTATAGGGTCAGATGAAGTTTGGGAACAAGCAGAAAATGCACTTAAGAATGCTTTGGAAAGAAAAGGGATTGCTTACAAATTAAATCCTGGAGATGGAGCATTTTACGGTCCGAAAATAGACTTTAAAATGAAAGATTCGATAGGAAGAATATGGCAATGTGGAACTATTCAACTAGATTTCAACTTACCACTAAGATTTGAAATGAGTTACATAGGTTCAGATGGTGAGAAACATGAACCAGTAATGATACATAGAGCTATGTATGGAAGTATTGAAAGATTTGCAGGAATTCTTATTGAACATTTTGCAGGAGCATTCCCAGTGTGGTTAGCACCAGTTCAAGTTAGAATACTTACAATTTCTGGAGAACAAGTACCGTTTGCTAAAGAGTTGTTTAAGAAACTACAAGAAGCAGATATTAGAGTAGAAATAGATACACGAGATGAAAAAATCGGTTATAAAATAAGGGAAGCGAATGGAGATCAGAAAATACCAATTCAACTTATTATTGGTAAAAATGAAGTTGCAAACAATGAAGTTAATATGAGAAGGTTTGGTTCACAAGAAAGTGCAAATGCGAGTGTCAAAGAACTTATGGAAATATTAGAAAATGAATCAAAAGTAGTTTTTAAATAAAATCAAAATATAGGAGGTAGTCTTATGGATTATAATGATGTAGATGAGTACAAAGCTAGCCAATCTGATGGTGGAACTAGTGGTAATGTAAATGGAGTATACAAAGAGTTAAACGCAACGGAGATATACGACTTAGTAGGAAAAAGAGTAAGAGGAAGTTTATTATGGATGGTATTTGGGTTATTAATAACAGGTGCTGTTGGAGGATATGTTTTATTTTCAGGAAGTGAATTTTCAGCAATGGCAGTTCAAAACTATAGAGTTTTATTGCTTGTTGAATTAGGAGTTGTATTTGCATTTTCTGCACTAGTACAGAAAGCATCAGCGACTACTTTAAGAATATTGTTTGTTATCTATGCAGCATTAAATGGCGTAACACTTTCAATATTGGGTTATGTTTATACGGGAGAATCTGTAATAGCTGTATTTTTAGGAACGTTAGTATTATTTAGTGTCTTAGCAATTTATGGATATGTAACAAAAGAAGATTTATCTAAATATAGAACATATTTAATTGTAGGTTTGATTGCACTTGTTGTGATGAGCATAATTAATATTTTTCTTAGAAGTTCACAAATGGATTTTATATTATCAATAGTTGGAGTTATCTTATTTGTAATATTCACAGCATATGATGTAAATAGAATAAAAAACCAGTTCACACATAGTATAGTGTATGAAAAAGAAGTGGAGTTACTTGATAAAATAGAAATAGCAGGTGCATTAACTCTGTACCTAGATTTTATAAATCTATTTTTATACTTATTAAGATTATTTGGAAGAAGAAGATAGAATACAAGCCTGTGACATTATATTGTCACGGGCATTTTTTATGGATATAATATTATGAATATATAAATGAGGAGATGATTGTATGAAGAAAATATTTATTTTAGATACAAATGTTTTGATACATGATCCAGAAGCAATGTTTAGTTTTGATGATAATGATGTATATTTGCCGATTTATGTTATTGAAGAGATTGATAAGTTAAAAGAGTATAATGATAGAGTAGGGAAATCGGCGAGAGAAACATCAAGAAATATCGAAAAACTTAGAAAAGAAGAAAAAAATAGCAATTTATCATTACTGGAAGGATTAAAAAATTCAACAGGTGGAACTTTTAGAATAGTGTTGGGTGAAAATGATAGTGTTAATATACCGGATTCACTTAACAAAAATCTTACGGATAACAAAATAATAGGGCAAGCATTGAGAATCAAAAATGAAAATAAGAAAAGAAAAGTAATTTTAGTTTCGAAAGATATGAATGTTAGAATTAAAGCAAATGTTCTAGGGATGGAAACTGTTGATTATGTAAAAGATCAAATAGATATCAACCAACTTTATGAAGGTTGGAGAGAAATAGAAATAAGTAGCGATCTTTTTTCTTTACTAGAAAAAGCTCCAATTATTAACTGGGATCTAGTATTGAAAGAAGAACCAAAAGCAAATGAACTTATAAGATTCAAAAATTCAAACAAAGAAATACTTACTATATATAAAAAAGAGAGAGAAAAACTAGAAAAACAAGTGTTTGCTGATACAAAAGTATGGGGTGTGTTCGCGAGAAATACTGAACAGAAGCAGGCAATGGAATTGTTGATGGATGAAAGAATAAAATTAGTTACATTAGTTGGTAAAGCAGGAACTGGTAAAACTTTATTAGCAATCGCAACAGCACTGGAGCAAGTAGTTGAAAGAAAATTATATAAGAAAATATTTATAGCGAGACCCGTAGTACCAATGGGGAACGATATAGGATTTTTACCAGGAACGGAAAAAGAAAAAATGCAACCTTGGATGTTACCTATATATGACAATATAGAATTCCTTGCATCTAACAAGGGTCAGACTAGCTCAAATGAAGCAGAAAAAGTAGTGGTAGGTCTAGAAAGTTTAGGATTATTAAAAGTTGAACCATTAACATATATACGTGGTAGATCGATTCCTCAGGGATTTATAATAATAGATGAGGCACAAAATCTAACGCCGCATGAAGTAAAAACTATAATAACAAGAGTTGGGAAAGATACTAAAATAGTATTTACTGGTGATCCAGATCAAATAGACAACCCATACTTAGATGCAAATAGCAATGGGTTAGCATACATAGCAGAGAGAATGAAAAATGAAATACTTGTGGGACATATTAGACTTGTAAAAGGAGAAAGATCAGAAATTTCAGAATTAGCGAGTAGACTTTTATAGAAAAAATGTAAATTATAAACTGGAGGAAAGAATGAAAATAGTTAGTGCATGCTTAGTCGGAGTTCCATGTAGATGGGATGGAATAGATAAAAAGCAAGAAAAATTAATGAAGTTATTAGAAAGTGGAGATGCGTTACCATTGTGTCCAGAACAGCTTGGAGGGTTGTCTACACCGAGAGAGCCCTCAGAAATTGTTGGAGATAGAGTAATATCAAAATTTGGAAATGATGTAACTGAAGAATTTAAAAGTGGTGCAGAAATAGTACTGAATATTGCAAAGCAAATTGGATGCACACAGGCAATCCTTAAAGCAAAATCTCCATCATGTGGATGTAACAAAATATATGATGGAACATTTACAGGAAACTTAATAGATGGAGATGGAATAACTGCAAAGTTGCTAAAAGAAAATGGTATAGAGGTTATAACAGAGGAGGATATTTAAGTGAAAAAGCAAATAAATAAAGTCGAAGAATTCCATAAAATATATAAATTAGGTATTTCAGATACTCCTGTTGCAGTACTGAGTAATAATAATCATAAGCTAAGATATGAGTTAATGAAAGAAGAAAATGAAGAGTACTTGGAAGCAACTCTTAACAATGACATTGTTGAAGTTGCCGATGCACTGGGAGATATGCTTTATGTACTTTGTGGGACAATGATTGAGCATGGTATGCAGGATTTAATGGAAGAAGTGTTTGAAGAAATCCATAGAAGTAATATGAGCAAATTAGATGAAAATGGGAATCCTATATATAGAGAAGATGGAAAAGTAATAAAGGGGCCTAATTTTTCAAAACCAAATATAGAGAAGATATTAAAAAGATAAAACAAGAGATGTGAATAATTTTATTCACATCTTTTTTTATTTACTGCTACACAATATATAGTGGTAGAGATAGATAAAGGGAGGTGATATTGTAGATAAGAGGGAGGAGATAAAAAAAGTAGAAAAAAGAGTAAAAAAGTAGTTGACATGGTAGAGGTAAGTGTGATAATATTTATT
>ERZ650300.298-NODE-298-length-28808-cov-11.792926_pt1 | contig 28808 bp, 29 predicted proteins | sample MGYA00376236_ERZ650300 | MGnify/ENA primary metagenome ERZ650300 (study PRJEB26733, sample SAMN07839303) | wastewater metagenome | biome: urban; feature: wastewater treatment plant; material: waste water | place: USA: North Carolina | collected 2016-04-28 ...
ACATATCCAGTAATACCAGTAGCACCAGTACTACCTGTATAACCTCTTAAGTTTCCTAAAATATTTGCAGATATATAATCGTTAATATTTTCTTCTAATAAAACAGTTCCATCCATTTCAGGAACATGTAATATTATATCTTTTTTTCAAATCTTCAACAAAATAGTAAAAATCTTGTGAAACATTTTCATCTATATACATTATTACATATAATAGCTTTTACGTTTCGTTTATTAGTTTTCATGCTGAAATATCACTTCCGCAGATACTATGATATCAGTATATTTAAGGCTTTGTTCATACTGCAAAATAAGCTAATAAATATTTTTATTGTATTTTTTGTTTCGATTTGTTTGTAGAATAAAAAAATATCAGTATATTTGCAACCGTAACAATTAAATAAAAGCAAAATGAAGCAACTATTAATAATTATATTCATACTTACAATCCATAAAAATAGCAGTGAAATAGAAGAAAATATAAGAATGGATATATTGGATTCTCCAAGACCAAGTAATTCTAATTTTTATGTGAATAAGAATCATAACTCATATGATGATATAGGAGCAACTATAAGAGGAAGAAAGATTTTCTGGCATCATAAAGACAAGCAAGATATACATGACCAAAATCAATTAGAGATGTCTAATATAATTAATAAGAATGCTTCTGATTCCCAATCTTCTTTAATTAGACCGTTATTAAGTGGAAACAACTTTAAGGGTAAAATTCAATTCAATAATTTAACAGCTTCAGAATTGGGTGCTTTGATGTATGCTTTGGGGCAAGAAAAAACTTTACATAAAATTGGTGCTGGAAAGCCTTTAGGTATGGGAAGTATTAAAATTACTAAAAAGGATTTATATCTTGAAAATGAAAAAGAAAAATATAAAAGCTTCAAAAATACTTTTAATTGTATAGATGCCGATGTGTTTATAAGAGAATATAAAAATGATATTAAAAGTAAAATAGAAGAAGAATTTGAGAATATTAAATTTATAAAAGAATACACTAGATATAGTGAAAATCTAGTTGATTTCTCTAAAGAAAATTATCCTACTTTTTCTGGAGGTACAGGTAATAATACATTGGAATGGTTTATGGCAAACGAAAACACAAAACTACCAAACATTCAAGATTACAAATAACAAAGAGGGCTTTGCCCTCTTTTTAAAAATACTTATAGGAGGAAATAATGGCAAAAGTACTAATTTCAGCTCTTGGAGCTAATGCAAAGAGGGAATATAGAAAAGCTAATTATTTAATTGAAGAGAACACCTATGAAGAACCTTTTATAGGGGTTGCATTAACGAAACATTATAAAATAGATAAAAATATCATTATAGGAACTTCAAAATCTTTATGGGAAGAATATTATAAAGTTTATGCTGAATATTTAAATAAAGAATACGATGAAGACTTCTATTTGCATTTGGCAGAAAAAATAGAAGAAAACTCTATTAGTGAAGAAGAATATAAAAAAATCAATAATGCAATAAGAAATAAATCAAAAATAAGAAATCCAGAAATTATATTTGAAATGGATGCTTTTTTTAAAAGATATATTGAATTTTTTGAAATTAATAAAAATGATAATAAAAATTTATTAAATATTCTTTTTTTGATGTTACCGTTTTTATTTGTTAAAAGTTTTAAAGAGTTACATGAAATAAGAATAGAAGATATTGAAATACATGAATTTAATAAGTGTATTGTTATCAAACATACAAATTTTTTAACAGGTGTTAATCATACAGTTAAAATGGAAAAGTTTTATAAAGAGTGGTTATATCTTTTTAATTTTATGAAAACAAATACAAAAGAAAAGTATTTGTTTGCAAATGCAACTTCAAATTACACAGTATTTAATCAAAAATTAGATTCATATCTGTGTAATTTTACTAATAAAGCAACAAGTGATACAAAATATATAACATTGATAAAAAATGCTTTAAAATACTCTAAAAAATCAATTTTTGAGATTTTATAAATGCTATGAAGATTTAGCTTCAAACCAAACTTCGCTAAAAATTTTTATAGCATTTTTTATCTCAGAATCTTCAAAACCACCAAATCCCAAAGCAATAACTTTTTCTAAATTAAAAAACTCTTTAAAATAAATTCTTATTTTTTGTTCTTTACATAATTTATCAAGTTTGTCTAAATCTATATTTACAAGGGGTTTTATTAAAAGATTTAATCCACTTCCTTCCCTTAAAATTTTTATTTCATCTTTTAAAAATTCTTTTAGATATTCTTTCATTAAATCATGTTTTTTTCTATTTATATTTCTTATTTTTCTTAGGTGTTTTTCCCAATATCCTTCTTTTAAAAATAGAGTTAATGTTTTTTGAATATCTATTGGAACACCAGAAAATCTAAAATCAAAAATTTGATGATAAAGATTGAGTAATTGAGTTGGTAAAACAATATAGGAAATTCTTAAAGCAGGTGATAAAGCTTTTGATAAAGTTCCAAGATATATTATTTGATGATTATTGCTTTCTAATCCTTGCATAGAAGGAATAGGTCGATTGTAATAACTTAGTTCACTATCATAATCATCTTCGATTATAAAAGTATTATTGTTTTTTGCCCAATTAATAAGTTTTAATCTATTTGAAATTGGCATTGTAACACCTGTTGGGAATTGATGTGAAGGCGTTACATATAAAGCTTTACACTCTGTTTTCTCTAATAAACTTAAGTTTAATCCATCAGAATTTATAGGAATATCTTTTATTTCAAAAGAAGAGATTTCAAAAATCTTTTTTGCAACATTATAACAAGGTGATTCAACAGCTATTTTATTTGAGAATTTTTTTAAAATGGCACTTACTAAAAATAAACTATCACTAAATCCACTTGTAATGATGATTTGTTCACTACTACATAAAACAGCTCTTGAAGAAAAAAGATATTTTGTTAGTTCTTCTCTTAGGTCTAATTCACCTTGTTTATGGTGATAAATGCCATAATTAATATCATCTTTTACAGCTTTATTATAAAGCTTTAACCAAGTTTGTTTGGGAAAAGAACTTTTTGCTAAATGTGCAGGAAAAAAATCTATTTTGTAATCAAATTCTTGATTTCTTTCATCTTTTTTTTCATCTAAATTTGTTTGAAAATTTTGGAAAATGGACTAAAGAAATAAGACCCAATAACGAAAGTCATCCTATTCTGATGTGGGATAAAATAAAACTTTTTGAGCATGATGAGAAATTATTTACCATCTTCGCAAATGGTGATGAAAGCAAAGAGGGAATTTATGCATCTGTGCTAGCATTTGATCAATACGGTAATGATTGTTTAAGTGATAAAAGTAGGTACAAAGAAAAAATCATTAATTATTTCTCTAACGCTATTAGAAATCAAAAAAACAGTGATAGTTTCTATAATATCTATTGGAAAAGTGTCAATAAGTACGATGCTGAAAGATCTGCTAAAAAATAATATCCGTTTACAAACGGATTTTTTTAACTTTACTAAAAACAAATTGTCATGAAAACAATTATCAAAATATTTTCACTTTGTATTTTAATGACTTCAATAAGTGTTTTTGGATGCAAATGTGAAGATTTAGATATTAAGCAATCATTTAAATATGCTGAAATTGTTTTTATTGGAAATATAAATGACATTAAAAAAGTTCCTTCAGGTTTTAAAACGCTACAAAATCAATTAAGTAATGTAAGAATAGGAAAAATTTATAAACTTGATTATTATGATGGTTAATATCTAGAAAATACTTCGGCAACTATATTTTCTTCTCAACTAAGATCTTGTGATTTATTTTTTGACCAAAATAAAGAGTATCTAATATTTGGTTACATAGAACCTGACACAGGATTTATCTATTCAGAATATTGTTTTAAAACTAAACCCATTTCAGAAGTAACTCAAAAAGATTTAGAGTTATTAGAAAAACTAGAGAAAGAGCATGAAATAGAAGTTGAAAAAGCGAATCAAGAGGATAAAGTAATATTTGACTTAAATTATGAAGGAAATGTTCCGAATAAACAGACTGAAAGACAAAAACGAGATATAGACTTACTGATGCATCAAAATGGATTACTCAAAATCTCTCTCTATTCAGTTTTTGCAATATTAATATTCCTCATCATCATAATTTTTATGAAAAGAAAGCGCAGGTAATAAATTATTTTAAAACTGCGGTATTTAAAAAAATCAAAATAAATCTTTCTTAAAAATATTATCCGTTTACAAACGGATTTTTTTTATCTTTACTAAAAACTAATACCATGCAAAACTGTCTAGAATGTGGCGAAAAAATCATGGGCAGAATAGATAAGAAATTCTGCAGTGATGCTTGTAGAAACGCCTATAACAATAAACAGAACAAAGACCAAACCAACCTTATGCGCAATATTAATAATAAACTGCGCAAGAATTTCAAGATTCTCTCTGAACAAAATTTTATAGAAAACAAAGCCAAAACCACTAGAAATAAACTTTCGGTTGCAGGTTTTGATTTTGAATATTTCACCAATATTAAAACGTATAAAAATGGTGCTCAATATTTTTTTGTGTATGATTTTGGATATAAATTATTAGAAGATGATTTTATTCTGGTGGTAAAAAAAGAAGCTTAAAAGTCTCCTTTTTCTTGATAAAGAACCAGATTTTCGCTATATTTGAAAAACTATTTTATTCAACTATGACCGATTTCTTTACTGGGATGAGCGTGCTTCAGCAAGCATTTTGGTATTCTGCTCTCCTATCTAGCATTATTTTTTTATTGCAAACCATCCTCACTTTTGTAGGAGTAGAGTCTTCTGATTTAGATGCAGATTTTGATGGAGACTTTCATCATGTAGATGCACCTTTTGAATGGTTTACCTTCCGAAATCTTATTAATTTTCTTCTTGGTTTTGGGTGGACTGGTGTGGCTTTTTTTGGCGAAATGAATGATTATCTTCTGGTAGCTTTAGCAACTTTAGTAGGATTAATTTTTGTGGCGATATTCTTTATCATCATCAAGCAATTTCTAAAATTACAAGAAGACAACACCTTTCAAATGGAAAAAACCATCGGAAAAACCGCTGAAGTTTATCTTAAAATTCCCGCTCATAAATCGGGAACTGGAAAAATTCAGGTAAGCATTAATGGTAGTTTTCATGAACTCAATGCAGTAACAGAAGGAGAAGAAATTCTTTCTGGCGAAAGCGTGAAAATCATCAATACAGAAAACAAAATTTTAATTGTAGAAAAAATTTAAATTAATATAAACTGATTAAAACCAATGGAACCTTTTATTATTATCGTTATTGTTGCAATTGTAATATTTGTAACTATTCTAGCCCTTATTTCTAGGTACAAAAGATGTCCTTCTGACAAAATCTTAGTCATCTACGGAAGAACTGGCGGTCAATCTGCTAAATGTATTCACGGAGGTGGTGCTTTTATTTGGCCTGTTATTCAAGATTTTGCTTACCTAGACCTTAAACCTATTTCTATTGAAGCCAATCTTACCAATGCCCTTTCTAGACAAAACATCAGAGTAGACGTGCCTTGTAGATTTACCATCGCTATTTCTACCGAGCCAGATTCTATGGGAAATGCTGCAGAAAGATTATTAGGACTTGCTCCAGAACAAATTCAAGAACTTTCTAAAGATATTCTTTTCGGTCAATTGCGTTTGGTGATTGCTACCATGACGATTGAAGAAATTAACTCAGATAGAGATAAATTCCTTGATAATATTTCTAAAAACGTAGATACAGAACTTAAAAAAATTGGTTTAAAGCTCATTAACGTAAACGTAACCGATATTAAAGATGAATCTGGCTATATAGAAGCTCTTGGTAAAGAAGCTGCTGCAAAAGCGATTAACGAAGCTAAAATTTCTGTAGCAGAGCAAGAAAAAATCGGGGAAACAGGTAAAGCAAGTGCAGACCGAGAAAAAGATGTAGTCATTGCGGAAACACAAAGAGATAGAGATGTAAAAATTGCCGTGACTCAAAAAGATAGAGAAGTAAGCATTGCCTCAGCTAAAAAAGATGAAAGCATCGGTAAAGCTGAAGCAGAAAAAGAAGCGAGAATCGCAACTTCTCTAGCCAACTCTATCGCTGTAAAAGGAGAAAACGAAGCGAAAATTACGATTGCCAATTCGGATGCACAAAGACGTGAAAAAGAAGCGGAAGCGCTGAAAATAGCAATGGCTGCTGAAAAAGTACAATCGGCAAAAGCTTTAGAGGAATCTTACTTAGCCGAACAAAAAGCTGAAACAGCAAGAGCTGAAAGAGAACGTTCTACACAGAATGCCAATATTGTAGTTCCAGCTGAAATTGCAAGACAAAAAGCCATCATTGACGCAGAAGCAGAAGCAGAAAAAATAAGACTTCAGGCAAAAGGTGAAGCAGACGCGATTTTTGCAAAAATGGAAGCAGAAGCAAAAGGTCTTTATGAAATCTTAACCAAACAAGCAGAAGGTTATGACCAAATTGTAAAAGCTGCAGGTGGTGATACCAATAGTGCTTTCCAATTATTATTGATTGAGAAATTACCAGAATTGGTAAAAACTCAAGTGGAAGCAGTTAAAAATATTAAAATTGATAAAATTACTGTTTGGGATGGCGGAAACAATCCTGAAGGAAGTACTTCTACCGCAAATTTTGTTTCAGGAATGATGAAAACCGTTCCTCCATTGAATGATTTATTCAATATGGCAGGACTTAATCTTCCGTCTTACTTAAAAGGCGAAAATCCTAAAGAAGAGGATGCTAAAATAATAGAAGAAAAACCTTCTAAACCTGAAGGTGAATCTCCAAAAGCATAACCCAAAAAGAGCAGAAATTTCTGCTCTTTTTGTTTTATTCTTCGTTGATGAGTCTGATTTTGTCTTCCAGAATTTCTATGACTTGGTCTTTATATAAACCGCCAATTGCCTTTTTGAAATTCTTTTTACTCATTTGCAGTTCTTGCTTAATTTCTTCGGGTTCTGATTTGTCTGAGAGATAAAGAATTCCGTAATTTTCTTCTAATTTCTGAAGAATTTTTTGTTGAAATTCATCATGATTGTTTTCATAACCTTGTTTCTGAAGCGTAACATCTATTTTACCGTCTTCTCTGATGGTTTTGATGTAGCCTTTTTCTTCAGACAGTGGATATAATTTTTTAAATACATCCGAACTGTAAATTAAGCCCAAATATTTTTTATTTACCACTACATTGAACCCAATTTCTGATTCTCCTGCAATGATAAGATTTACTTCTTCCCCTTTTTTGAAAGGAACATTTTCGTAAGACTGATTTCTCTTAAACTTAGTGGTTCCTGTAATTCTGTCAGAAACATCATCTACATAAACGTAAACCAAATAACGTTTTCCTTCCAGGATTTTACCTTTTTGTTGCTTGTAAGGAATAAATAAATCTTTGATAATTCCCCAATCCATAAAAGCGCCACTTGGCAAAGATTGCACGCAAGTCATCACTGCAAACTCTCCTACTTCGCAAAGCGGAATTTCTGTAGTAGCTTTCAAAGCAGAATCATCTTGATACACGAAAACTGATATTTCATCGCCTATTTCTGCATTTTCGTCTGCAAAAATTTTAGGCAAAAAAGCTCTTTCACCGGTTTGAGATTCTAAGAAAAGTCCAGAGGTATTTTTTTCTGCGATTTTTAAAGTTTGAGTTTTTCCTAACTGCATTTTTATAATTGATAATTGGTAAGTTTTGCAAAGGTAAGGTTTTATTTCACAGCATCAAGTAAAGCTTGTATATCAAATTTTATCATTTTCTGAAATGCTTCTACTGCTTTTGGTGCTTTTTCGGCGTCATTCATCATATCAACTAAAATCTTTGGATAGACTTGCCAACACATTCCGAATTGGTCTGTAAGCCAACCGCAAACTTTTTCGTTTCCACCATTTTTTAGTAGATTTTCCCAGTAGTAATCTATTTCTTCTTGTGTTTCGCATTCTATACAAAAAGAAACGGCTTCATCAAATTTGAAATTCGGGCCGCCATTTAATCCCATGAATTCTCTTCCGTTCAGTTCAAATTTTACGACCATTCCATTATCCGAAAGGATTTTAGAATTAGGGAAAATTTGGCAATAAAAATCTGCAGCTTCTCTGGCTTTTCCATCGTACCAAAGACATGGAAATATAGGTTTAGTAATCATATTTTTAATTTTTTTGAAATGGTGATATTTTAGAATTTTTCAATTTCTCTCGCTGATTTGGCTGATTAAACAGATATTTTATTTTCAATTATCCGCAAAATCTGCGCAATCTGCAAGAAACATATAAAATCAAATGTACAAAAAAAGAGAAGCCGAAACATTTGATTATTTATAGTTTTTTAAATCTTTTTTGAGTTCATTAGCTTCTTTAACAAAATCAATTGTATCAGAAGTTTCCTTTACTATTTTCTTGATCAATTTATTGTTATTGAAATAGTAACTATTTTTATAGATAAGCTTTGGATTATTTATAAATCCATTTTCATCATTGGTTTGAAATTTAGTTTCTAAAACAAAAATTAATTCATTTTTATAGTAAAAATATTCTCGAATAATTTTCCAAAGTGAAAGTCCTACAGAATGTGTTATTTTCTTCAATTGATTATTCTGATAATAGCCTTTTAGTTCTTGTCCATTATCTGTAACTTCATTTTTCACATCAACAAAATAATCATTTGGAACAGTTTTAATTTTCAAATTTTTGGAGTTATTAATTTTTTCAACTTCCTTTTTTATCAAATTTAAGTTTTGAGAAAAACCGTAAATGAAGCTTAAGAAAAGTAAAAATAGAATTAGTTTTTTCATGATTATTAATAGTTTAATTTCTCTCGCTGATTTGGCTGATTAAACAGATTTTTTATTTTCAATTATCCGCAAAATCTGCGAAATCTGCGAGAAACATATAAAATCAAATGTACAAAAAAAAGTTGCAGAAATTTTCTAAATGATAACCGAATTGCAGCCCGAGTTGAGCGGAGCTCTTTTTGTGTAGCGAAGCGAAACAAAAAAGCGGGAGCGGAACGAGGAAATTGCTGCCCAAATAAAAAAGAGAAGCCGAAACTTCTCTTTTATCTTTAAATATTTAATTTTTAAATTTTTCAATCAAAAATTACATGTGAATCGCACGTTTTCCTGTAGCGTCTAATGCAGCTTCTTTAATCGCTTCTGCATAAGTAGGATGTGCATGAGACATTCTAGAAATATCTTCTGCACTTGCACGGAATTCCATAGCAGTTACAGCTTCTGCAATTAAATCTGCAGCTCTTGCACCAATCATGTGAACGCCTAAAACTTCGTCTGTTTTTTCATCAGCCAAAATTTTAATTAATCCGTCAATATCTCCAGAAGCACGGCTTCTTCCTAAAGCTCTCATTGGGAAAGAACCTACTTTATAAGCTGCTCCTTCTTCTTTTAATTGCTCTTCGGTTTTACCCACTCCTGCAACTTCTGGCCAAGTGTAAACAACTCCTGGAATTAAGTTATAATTGATGTGTGGTTTTTGACCTGCTAAAGTTTCAGCTACGAAAACGCCTTCTTCTTCCGCTTTGTGAGCCAACATAGCTCCTTTTACTACGTCACCAATTGCATAAATATTGGCAACATTGGTCTGTAAATGGTCGTTTACTTTTACTCTTCCTCTTTCGTCTAGTTCTACTCCAGCTTTTTCTAAGCCAAGACCTTCTGTAAATGGTTTTCTACCTACAGAAACCAAAACATAATCTCCTTCTACACTTACTTCTTCTCCTTTTTTGTCTTTCGCTGTAATTTTTACAGAATCTCCGTTTCTTTCTACCGATTGAACTCCTGTTGAAAGCATGAATTTCATACCTTGTTTTTTAAGAACTTTAGTCAATTCTTTAGACAAAGCACCATCCATTGTTGGGATAATTTTATCCATGTATTCTACAACGGTTACCTGAGAACCTAATCTCAAATAAACAGAGCCTAATTCTAGACCAATTACACCACCACCGATTACTACTAAATGTTTTGGAATTTCTTTTAAATTCAACGCTTCCGTAGAAGTGATAATTCTTTCTTTATCTATAGTGATGAAAGGCAAAGTAGATGGTTTAGAACCTGTAGCAACAATTGCATATTTGGTTTCTAAAATTTCAGAAGAACCATCATTTTTCGTTACTTTTACTTGAGTAGCAGATTCGAAGCTTCCTAAACCTTCAAAAACAGTTACTTTATTTTTGTCCATCAAGAAATTAATTCCTTTAGTAGTTTGGTCTACTACTTCGTTTTTACGAGCCACCATTCTTGCCAAATCAGCTTGAGGTTCGTTGATAATAATTCCGTGATTTGCAAAATTATGCTTTGCATTTTCGAAATGTTCTGAGCTGTCTAAAAGTGCTTTTGACGGAATACAACCTACATTTAAGCAAGTTCCTCCCAAAGTAGAATATTTCTCGATAAGAGCAGTTTTGAAACCTAATTGTGCGCATCTTAATGCAGCTACGTAACCACCAGGTCCAGAACCAATTACAGTAACATCAAATTGTGACATTTTATATTATTTTTTATTAAAACTTAATTTTTGCTAAAATACGGAATTTTTCTCTCACAGATTGCACAGATTTTACAAATTTGAATTGATAAAAAAAAATGATATGATTTTTAAATTAATACTTCATTTTTTTTCAAATTGATTTTATTTCTATTAGATGCACAGATTTATAAGATTTTAAACATTCGTTAAATTTTTCTGTGAAAATCTGTGTTATCTGTGAGAAACAATACTTTCAAAAACCTCAAAATATTTCTCTAAAATCATTTCTTTAGAAAATCTAGATTGTATTGAATTTTTAATCGCTTCCGAATCGTGATTTTGTTTTATGATTTCTACAATTTTAGCTGCAAATACTTCGTGATTTTCTATATCTGAAATTTCTCCGTTGATTTTCGGTTGAATAATTTCATGAATTCCACCTTTGCAATTGTTGGCTAAAGCATACGTTCCACAAGCTCCTGCTTCTAGCAAAACATTCGGAAAACCTTCGTATCTTGAACTCAACACAAATAAATCTGCAAACTTTAAGAACGGATAAGGATTTTTTTGAACTCCATGAAAAATCACGTTTTCTAATCCTAAATTTAGCTTCATTTGGTGAAGCATTTCTCTGTCTCTTCCGTCTCCTAAAATATGCAACAACACTTTGTGTTGTTTTAATTTCACAAAAACCTTCAAGAGATTATCGAAACCTTTTCTTGAAGATAAATTTCCAATGGCGACAACGTTTTTATAACCTTCTCGATAGCTTTCAGGTTTAGTAGCATTTTCTAACTTTTCTTCTATAAAATTGAAATCTACTGGATTGTTGATTTTGATGAGTTTATCTTTTTTAATCTTAAAATTCTCCACCAAATCATTCATCATATCATCACTTTGGCAAATGATTTTATTGTAATTATTGTAAAATTTATAGAAAAAACGGATTTCTCTTCTGGTAACATGTTGAGAAACAACATTGGTTTCTCTGGCAATGAATTTTGTTTTCGGAAAAAGTTTGATGAATAGTGATAAATATGCATTTACTTCGCCAAAACCACTGAAAACGATGTCTGGCTTTCTCTTTCTGATTTGCTGTAAAATCGGTTTTAGTGCATGACGAATTCTTGGCGTTTTAATGTCAATAATTTCAACATCATTTTGTAAAAAATCTAAATACAAACCTTCTTTTCTCAACAATAAAATGCTTGGAGAGAATTTTTCTCTTGGCAAATGATTGGCAATGGTAGTCACAATGCGTTCTGCACCACCTGCATTAAGATCTGGAAGGATAAAAAGGATAGATTTTTTCATATATTATTTTCCCACAGATTTCACAAATTTTCACAAAAATTAATCTGTGCTTTCTGTGTAATCTGTGGGAATTAGATATTTTTCAATTATTAATTTGCTACATCAGAAATAAACTTAATTCTGAGCATTCTTACTTCTTCATCTGTTAAATCGTCTCCAAATTCCGCCAAAAGAACTTTCATAGAATCACTTTCGGATTCTTTCATAAAATCCATAAAATCATCTACAATATCTTCGTCAAAATTTTCTTCTATGTAATAATCTATATTGAGTTTAGTCCCTTGATAAACAATAGATTCCATTTCAGAAAGCAAATCATCCATACTGAGATGCTTCGCTTTGGCAATGTCTTCTAAATCTATTTTTTTGTCGGTATTTTGAATGATAAAAACTTTATGAGAAGACTTATTGGCAACTGTTTTCAGCACCATGTCTTGAGTTCTCTCAATGTTGTTATCTTCTACATATTTCGCGATGAATTCTGCAAATTCTTTTCCGTATTTTTTAGCTTTTCCTTCACCAACTCCATAGACTTTTGCAATTTCGTCTACCGAAATTGGATATTGCACCGTCATATCTTCTAAACTAGGGTCCATGAAAACCGTGTAAGGTGGAATGCCATGTTTTTTGGCTACTTTTTTTCTCAATTCTTTTAACTGAGCGAAAAGATTTTGGTCTAGACCACCTCCAGCTTGTACCTGAACTTGTTCTGCGTCTGCAATTGCCGCCAAATCATATTCTCTATCTTCGGCAATCATAAATTCTGGAGTTTCTTTTCCAGAAAGGAAATTTTTAGCTTTCTCAGAAAGTTTTAGAACGCCGTAAGTTTCTATATCTTTAGTCAAATAACCTTGTACAGTAGCTTGTCTGATGATGGATTTCCAATAATTATCATTTTCAGATTTCCCAATTCCGAAATGTTTAGAATTCTCTAATTTGTAAGCTTTGGTAGTGGCAGATTCTTTACCCGAAATAATCGAAATTAAATCTTTGGTTCTGAATTTTTCTTCCAAATCTTTTACGATTTCTAAGACTTTTTTCAAATCTTTAGAAGCGTCTTTCAGTTTTGGTGGGTTTACAGAATTATCATCCATTTTAGCACCATCACCATTGATTGGGTCAAATTCTTCTCCGAAATAATAGAGTAAATATTGTCTTCTGCTCATAGAAGTTTCGGCGTAACCTACTACTTCATTCAAAAGTTGAAGTCCGATTTCACGTTCAGAAACTGGTTTTTGAGCTAAGAATTTTTCTAATTTTTCAATGTCTTTTGGATCATAAAAAGCAAGGCAATGACCTTCTCCTCCATCTCTACCAGCTCTACCTGTTTCTTGATAATAACTTTCTAGCGATTTTGGAATATCATAATGAATGACAAATCTTACATCTGGCTTATCAATTCCCATTCCGAAAGCAATGGTAGCTACAATTACATCTGCTTCTTCCATCAAGAATTTATCTTGATTCGCCACTCTGGTTTTTTGGTCAAGACCAGCGTGATATGGCAATGCATTGATTCCATTTACCTGCAATAACTGAGAAAATTCCTCTACTTTTCTTCGGCTGAGACAATAAACAATTCCTGATTTACCTTTGTGTTGATTGATAAATTTTACAATTTCTCTGTCTACATTTACTTTAGGACGAATTTCGTAGTAAAGATTAGGTCTATTAAAACTATCTTTAAAGACCAAAGCATTGTTCATTCCTAGAGTTTTCTGAATATCATCCTGAACTTTTGGTGTAGCAGTTGCAGTCAATGCAATTACAGGAACTTTTGCAATTTTATCAATAATTAATTTGAGATTCCTGTATTCTGGACGGAAATCATGTCCCCATTCCGAAATACAGTGCGCTTCGTCTATCGCTACGAAAGAAATTTTAATTTCCTTCAAGAAATTAAGATATTCTTCTTTTACTAAACTTTCTGGAGCTACGTAGAGCAACTTGGTTTTGCCGCTTTTGATGTCATCAAAAACTTGTTTTGTTTGGGTTTTATTGAGAGAAGAATTCAGGACATGACCTACTCCTTCCTCGGCAGAGATACCATTAATGGCATCTACTTGGTTTTTCATTAAAGCAATCAGCGGAGAAACTACAATAGCAGTTCCTTCTGAAAGAAGTGCAGGAAGTTGATAACACAACGATTTACCACCGCCAGTTGGCATTAATACGAAAACATCATTACCACTCAATAAGGTGGAAATAATTTCTTCTTGTCTTCCTTTAAAAGTAGAAAATCCGAAATATTTTTTTAGTGCACTTGTTAAATCTTCATGTTTAGTCTTCATCTGTTCAAGTAAGTTTTACTAAATTTGCATCTTACCAAAGATAAAACTTTTTAATGAGATTTGAAAATTTTTAAAAATTTAAAAAATCTTAATTTTTGTCTTTTGAAAAATAAATAAATCTAAGAAATTGTATTTTGGAAAAAATAGACATTATTAGCCTTGCCAAAAACGCTATTGCAGTAGAAGTTACTGAGCTAGAATCGCTTAAAAATAGAATTGATGAACAGTTCGAAAAAGCGGTAAATATCATCAATAATTCTACAGGAAAACTGATTGTAGTAGGCATCGGTAAATCTGCACACGTAGGAAACAAAATTGTAGCAACTTTAAATTCTACAGGAACTCCTTCTCAGTTTTTACACGCTGCGGAAGCAATTCACGGAGATTTAGGCGTGATACAAAAAAATGACGTGGTGCTTTGCATCTCTAACTCTGGAAATTCGCCAGAAGTAGTGTATTTATTGCCATTTTTGAAAGATTATTCTTCGGCATTCATCGGGATGACAGGAAATCTAAAATCTAAATTGGCAGAAGCTTCTGATGTGGTTTTAGATTCTTCGGTAAAAGTGGAAGCTTGTCCTAATAAATTGGCGCCAACAAGTTCTACTACGGTTCAAATGGCCATTGGTGATGCTTTAGCAGTTTGTTTAATGGAACTCAATAATTTTAAAGACCAAGATTTTGCCAAGTTTCACCCAGGTGGAAGTTTAGGAAAAAACTTAACGGCAAGAGTAGAACAATTCGTTTCTGAGCAAAGACCTTTAGTTGAAGTAAATTCTAGTATAAAAGATGTAATTTTTTCTATTTCAAGCTCTAAGCATGGAATAACGGTGGTAACAGACCAAGAAAAAATAGTAGGTGTAATTACCGATGGAGATTTAAGAAGAATGCTTCTAAAAACTGAAAATCTTACCGGAATTTTAGCAAAAGATTTAATGTCTGCAAACCCAAAAACGGTTGACAAAAATGCACTTGCAAAAGAAGCGATGACCGTTTTGAAACAAAATAATATTGGTCAATTGATTGTAACAGATAATGGAAATTATTTCGGAATCATTGATTTACATAGATTGTTGGATGAAGGGATAAATTGAGGTTAAGGTTAAGGTAAAGGCAAAGAGAGAGTGAAAAAATTATTTTTATTTTTTTTGATTATAAATACTATCAGTTTCAAAACACAAGAAATTGATAAAACTTATTATTTGCTTGGAGCTGTAGATGAATACATGGGAAGAAGTTATGAAATGAAAAACCCAAATTGGAAAGGATTTCTTTTAAAAATTCATGATGATGATTCTCTACAAATAAAAAGAATAGAAACAATTACAGAGGTCAAGCCTAAAAAAATAAATATTGAATTCTATAATGAGTGGAATTTCTTTTTTTCTGAAGAAGTAGAAAAAAATATTAATAGTTATTTTAATTTTAAGAAAAATAAATTTAAGCAAAAAGATGGTTTCTATTTTTATACAGGAAAACTAAATGTTGAAAAGGTTTTAAAAGCAAGTGAAAATCAATATTTATCATATTTATTGGGTGTATTTCTTCTTAACGGAAGTATAAATGAAAATGATGAAGGTTTATATGAAATATCTATTGCAAATGCTCCAAACAAATTTCAAGTATTAAAAAAGATTCTTCCAAAATTAAATGCATATTTTGTAAAAGAAGAAATTTGGCACAAAACTCCAGTTACTTTTCATATTAAATTTATGCCTAATGAAGAACTAAAAAATCTTTTAGACAAAGAATTAACATATCAAACAAAAATAATTAAATCCCCGAAAATTCGGAACTAAAATATATGGCAGAAGAAAAAGAAATGTCCTTTTTAGGGCACGTTGGTGAACTAAGATCGCATCTTATTCGTTGTATTATCGCAATTATTATTGGAGCTTTAATTGTAGGTTTCAATATCAATTGGATTATGGATCATGTGTTTTTTGCACCTACCAAAAATGATTTTATTACTTTTAGAGTGATTAATCATTATTCTCAAGAATTTTTTGGTCACGAAAGTTTCGTTTTGCCAGATACGTTTCAAGTTCAACAGAAAAAATTATTGCAACAATTTGATGTAATGATGTCTGTTTCTATTTTCGGAGGAATGGTTTTGGCACTTCCTTATATTATTTGGGAATTGTGGAGATTCATCAGTCCGGCTCTTCATCCTAATGAAAGAAAAAATTCTTCTTTTGTGATTAATTTTGTGTGGATTTTATTTCTAATAGGAGCTTTAGTTGGTTATTATCTTATCCTTCCATTAGCAATCAATTTTGGAATGTTGTTTACCATTTCAGATTCTATCACGCAATTATTTGACTTGTCAGATTACACTACTCTATTTTTGCAAGTGGTTTTAGGAATGGGATTGGTTTTCTTATTTCCAGTAGTCGTTTATTTTTTGACAACGATAGGAATTTTGACACCTGTATTTTTGAAAACTTACAGAAGACACGCGATTGTAGTCATTATGGTAGTTGCCGCAATTGTAACTCCGGCAGATGTTTTCAGTATGTTGGCTGCAGCATTTCCGCTTTTGGTTTTGTATGAATTCAGTGTTTTGATGAGCATTTATGTTTACAAAAAAATTCAAAAAGCAGAACAAAAAGAATTGGCCAAAAGAAAGTCTTAACCATTAAAATTAACAAATGAAATTTCTCAATAAACAGTTTACGCAAGAAACCTTAAAACTTGCGCTCCCAGTAATGCTTACACAAGTAGGGCAAGTTTCTGTAAACTTGTTTGATAACATTATTGTGGGGAAACTTCTAGGCGCAAAAGCATTGGCAGCAGTTTCTCTTGGAAACGCTATGTTTTTCTCTATTTTTATCTTTGGATTAGGTTTTTCATTGGCGATTCCGCCATTGGTTTCCGAAGCGCATTCTCAACATGATCACAACAGAATTAACAGCATTTTCCGACACGGATTTGTGGTAAATATCATTTTGGCTTTTGTTTTAATGCTTTTGATATTTGGAATCATTCCACTTATGCCTTATTTGAATCAGCCAAAAGAAATTTTACCCGATACTATTACCTTTCTTTCCATCGTAACCTTGAGTATCATTCCATTTATGATTTTTCAAACGATGAGAGAAGTTTCAGAAGGACTTTCTTTTACGATTGGAGTAACCAAAGCGACCATTTTTGCAAATATTATCAATGTTATCCTCAATTATGTGTTTATAGAGCATTTTAAAATGGGAGTTGCTGGTTCAGCTTGGGCTACTTTTATTGCAAGAGTTGCCATGATGGTTTTCTTGTATTATGTTTTGATTAAAGAAGAAAAAACGAGAAGATACATCAAAGATTTTTCATTAAAAATAAAGGATTTCACCAAAGAAATGTTCGAAAAACTAATCAGATTAGGCTTTCCTACTGCATTGCAATTGTTTTTTGAAGTAACGGCTTTTGCTGGTGCAGCTTTTATCTGCGGATTGATTTCTGCAAAAGACATTGCAGCGCATCAAATTGCACTTTCTATGGCGAGTTTCACTTTTAATCTTTGTGTAGGATTCAGTGTAGCTTCTACGGTAATGATTGGAAGAAAATTAGGCGAAAAAGACTTTGTAAATCTAGAAAAAGTTGGTTTTAACAACCTGAAAATCGCTTTTATCTTTATGTTAATGTGCGGATTGGTTTTTATTCTTGGAAAAGATGTTTTACCAACATTTTTCACCAAAAAAGAAGACATTGCTGTAGTAGAATTGGCGTCTCAATTGATGATTATTGCAGCATTATTTCAATTATCAGACGGAATTCAGGTGACTGCACTTGGTTGTCTTAGAGGAATACAAGACGTGAAAATTCCTTCTATTCTTACCTTTATCGCTTATTGGGTCATCACCATTCCATTAGGTTATTATCTTACGGTTCCTATGAAGATGGGCGCTTTCGGAATGTGGATAGCTCTGGGAATTGGACTTACCATTTCTGCGGTGCTTTTGGTGATAAGATTTAGAAATCTTTCGGAGAAAAGAATTAAAGCTCAGTCCAACTAAAAATAAAAAAGTCTTGAAAAATTTCAAGACTTTTATTTTTTATAAAATTTTTAGAAAGTATATCTTAAACCGAAACTAAATCTTCCTGGTTCAAATCCTTTTTCTATTTGCATGGTATTGTAAAAACCAGGATCTTCCTGGTATAATCTAGGTCTCCAATCTGCAAAGAAACTGATAGGATAATCTACCAATTCAAATTCCGCTCCTGCAACACCTACAATATTAAAAGCTTTAACTTTGTTAGGATGACCTCCTGTAATATAAGAAGGACCAGCTCCTACATAAATTGCAAGTCCGTCTGTTTGTTCGCTTACCGTATAAACAAACTGAGGAATAACTTGTAAAGCTGTAAATCCACCCCCATAATTTCCAGAAAATTCTATGCCTACAAACTGAAAAGGTTGATATTTTATAGAAACTCCTACTAAAGACTCTCCTACACCTGTATCTACTTGTCCACCAATTGCCACATCATACAATTGTGCTTTGGCAACTTGAGTTCCCAAGAAAATAAAAGACAAAAGACTTAAAACTTTAACTATTCTTCTCATTTATTAATTTTTACAGTTTCAAAAGTAATAATATTTTTAAAAAATTCTGCAGTTTTTTTGATTTTCTTCTTTAAATAAAGTTCATCTTGAAGAAAAAGAATTAAAATTTGAAATTTAATTTCACATTAAAAAATCTACCCGTTAATCTTACAGGAACTGGATAAATATAACTTGAATTAACATCGGTAATCCATTGATTAGCAATAGTGTTATTGATATTGAAAGCATTGAAAATTTGCACTCCTAATGATAATTCTTTGCATTTTCTCCAGAAATCACCTGTTGCTTTATTGTCTTTTTGGTCAATGAAAACTTTTTCTAAACCAATGTCTACTCGTTTGTAAGAAGGTAAAGTTTTGGTGTATTCATAAGGGTCTGCAAATAATGAAGCTCCATTTGGTAAACCACTTGCAAATAATAACGTAAGATTAACTTTCATGCTTGGGAATTTCGGCATGTAATCCTGATAAAACATGGAAAATCTAAATCTTTGGTCAGTTGGTCTTGCAATATAGCCTCTTCCATCAATATTTTCTTTTGCTCTGGCATAACTTACAGAAATCCAAGAATCTACACCTGGAACAAATTCACCGAACAATCTGGTATCAACTCCATAAGCATAACCTTCGGAATTATTTTTTCCTGAATATCTAATTCTAACATTATCAATATAATACGGAATTAAATCATTCATTTTTTTGTAATACAATTCTGTGGTCAATTTAAATGGTCTGTCAACCATTTTGAACTCATAATCATTTGCTAAAATAAGTTGAATGGATTTTTGAGCTTTAATATTTTCATTAAATGTTCCGTCTAAATCTTTGATTTCTTTGTAATAAGGCGCTTGATAATAAACTCCTCCCGAAATTCTGAAAAGCATATCTGCATCCCAATCTGGTTTTATCGCGAATTGTGCTCTTGGTGAAATTAAAGTTTCTTTGTTAAAACTCCATTGTTGCGCTCTTACTCCACCATTAATGAAAACTCTGTTTTCTCCCCAATATAATTTTTTAGAAAACTGAGCGTAACCAGAAATTCTCGTAGGATTGATTTCGTTATTTCCAGAAATATTGTATTTCAATTTTAAATCAGAAGCGTCTAAAACTCCAGGATTCAAATAAGTTCTCGGTGTGCTGTAACCTAAAGAATCTACCAATTGCCATTCATTCGTAAGGTCTTTAAGCATTTCTTTCTCGAATTTTGCACCTACTTCTAAATCTGTATTCGCATTGGGAGAAAATTTAAGTCTTAATTGACTTCCATACGTTCTTGCTAATAAATCATTTCTTGCATGATCTATTTGTCCGCCTGCATCATAACTAGAATTCGGGTCTCCAGTCACAGGATCAAAGGTTTGCAATAAATAACCTGAAGCAATGGTATAATATTCTCTTTCTCTGTTTTGGTAAGCAAAATTATCTAGCGTTACACTTAATTTTTTGCTTGGTTTATAAGTGATAGAAGCAGTTCCCATCATGTTTTTATAAGAATCATCTTCTTTTCCTTCATAACCTACCAATAATTTTATCGGTTGTTGTACGGTTCCAAAATCTACTTCTTTGTAGTTGGGAATCATTTCATAGTCATTTTTCGACCAATATCCTAAAAATGAAACCGACCATTTATCATTGATGTAATAATTGATATACGATTGAAAATCAAAATATTGAGGATTAAAATCTGTATCTTCATTTAACGTATTCAGAACCAAATTGGTGTTTCTGTATCTTCCTGAGAATAAAGCAGATAATTTTTTATTCTTAGAAGCTAAACCTAGAGACAATCTTCCGCCAATAAGACTTGCTTCGCCAGAGATTTCGGTTTTTGAAGGTTGTCTGTAATAAATATTCAGCGCAGAACTCATTTTATCGCCATATTTCGCTTCGAAACCACCTGCAGAAAAGTTAATCATAGAAACCATATCTGGATTAATGATGCTCATTCCTTCTTGCAAAGAATTTCTCACTAAAAATGGTCTGTAAATCTCAATATCATTGATGTAAATTAAATTTTCATCATAATTACCACCTCTCACCATGTATTGCGATGACAATTCTGCATTAGAATTTACCGAAGGCAAAGACTTAATCAAACCTTCTACACCACCAGAAAGCGAAGCTACAATCTGAGCTTGTTTTGCAGAAATTTCTAAAGAAGTAAGGTCAGTATTCTTTGGTTTTCCTTTTCCACGGAAGGTAATTTCTTGAATATCTTTGGTTTTAATGGAAAGTACCATCAAAACATTTAAGTTTTGGTATCTTAATTTAGGATTAATTTTCTTGGTAAAAGAAACATAAGATTCCTTTTCTGCCGTCAATACTTGTTCTGTTTCAGCTACAGGAATTTTAGCAAAACCTTGCGCATTTGTGGTAAAGTTTTGATTGTTATAAGTGACTTTTACATCAGAAACTGGACTTCCGTTATCGTCTAAAATTTTCAAATTAATTTGAGAAAAAATAAAGACTGGAAATGTGAGAACTAAGAATAATATGAGCTTTTTCAAAAGGTTATATTTTAAAGGATAAATTTATAAAATTTAATCAAATTGATAAAGAATTATTTCAATGGTAAATTTTAGTAATTTTTTGTGTTTTTCGAAAGAAAAAACCAAGCAAAAATGCTTGGTTCAATATTATAAGATTGCTTCTCTTACTCGAGTTAGTTTTCCTAATAAATCATCGAGCAAATCCAGTTTTAGCATATTCGCTCCGTCTGATTTTGCACAAGAAGGATCTGGATGTGTTTCGATGAAAATTCCGTCTGTTCCTACTGCAATTCCAGCTTTGGCAATGGTTTCTATCAATTCTGGTCTTCCTCCTGTTACTCCTGAATTTTGATTCGGTTGTTGAAGAGAGTGCGTAACGTCTAAAATGACTGGCGCATAATTTTGCATGGTAGGAATTCCTCTGAAATCTACCACCAAATCTGTATATCCGAAAGAATTCCCTCTCTCGATAATCGCCACTTTGTCATTTCCTGAATCTAATACTTTTTGTACCGCAAATTTCATAGATTCTGGCGAAAGAAACTGTCCTTTTTTCAAAGTCACGGCTTTCCCAGTTTTTGCTGCAGCCACTACTAAATCTGTCTGACGAACCAAAAACGCGGGAATTTGCAAAACATCTACTCCATAAGAAGCCGCGAGTTCTGCATGAGCGTTTTCGTGAATATCTGTAGTAGTAGGAATATTAAAATGTTCTCCTACTTTTTTGATAATTTCTAAAGCTTTTTCGTCGCCAATTCCTGTGAAACTGTCTACTCTGCTTCTGTTGGCTTTTTTAAAACTTCCTTTGAAAATGTAAGGAATCTTATATTTATCTGAAAGTTTTACAATTTTTTCGGCAATTTCAAATGCCATTTCTTCGCCTTCAATAGCGCAAGGACCAGCAATTAAGAAGAAATTTTTAGAATCTTTGTGATGAATTTTATCAAGTAATTGTATCATTATAACTTTAAATTTTAGATTTTAGGTTTGTGATTTGTTGAATAAAATCTTCTGTATTTTCTGGTGAAAGCATGTAGATTTTCCCAGATTTCATGGTAATTTTTACTTTTTTATAAATATTGGTTACGTACCAAACATCATTTCCATTAAAATAGCCAAAATATCCAAAAACGCCTCCTGCTCCAAATGTTCTGATGTTTAATCCTAGTTTTTCTACTTTTTCAACATAAGAAATATCTTGAATTGAAATTTTAAAATTAACAAAAGCATTTTTTACATGGATTGCATTTTCACTCAAACTGATTTTGGGAATCATGAAATAAGCAAAAATAAAAGCTCCTGAAAGAATGCTACCCAAAGTAATTAATGCGAATTTAGGTGCATCTGTATTGAACATGTAAATCACCATTCCAATAGAGAAAAAAATGTATAAAATGGTGTAAAACAAAGTCCATTTATCCATTTTGGCATTCGCAAATTCTTTCATATCATTAGCTTTAGGCAAAAATAAAAAATTCCGCTCAAAAAGAACGGAATTTATATTGATTTAACATTTTTAGAATTTAATGATAGAAGCCATTTTTTCGTTCTCTTCCATTACCAACTCATCGTCTACCAAGATTTTACCAGAATGCTCATCGATGATAATTTTCTTACGCTGAGCGATTTCCATTTGTTTCTGTGGCGGAATGGTAAAGAATGAACCTTTTGGCGCACCTCTTTCTAGACCTACTACTGCTAATCCGTTTCCAGAATTATTTCTAATTCTTTTGTAAGAAGCTAATAGTCTTTCGTCTATTTTTTCTGCAAATTCTTTAGATTTTTCTAATAAATAATCTTCTTCTTTTTGAGTTTCAGAAATTAAAGCATCAAGTTCGTTTTTCTTGAAGTTTAAGTGACTTTCTAACTCTCCGATTTTACCTTTCAACTCATCTAAAAGTTCATTTTTGTGAGCGATTTTTGCAGTAAATTCTTTGATTTTCTTTTCAGCCAACTGAACTTCTAAATCCTGAAATTCTATTTCTTTAGCAAGCGCTTCGAATTCTTTATTATTTCTTACGTTGTCTTGTTGAGATTTATATTTCTCCATCAAAGATTTAGAATGATTAATAACTTCTTTTTTGTTATTAATGTCATCATTTAAGTCTTTAATTTCGTTTTCGAATTTTTGTGCTCTCTTGTTAAGACCTTCGATTTCGATTTCTAAATCTTCTACCTCAATTGGTAATTCACCTCTTGTATTGCGGATTTCGTCTAATCTAGAGTCTATGATTTGTAAATCATAAAGGGCTCTTAATTTTTCTTCTACTGAAATTTCTACAGTTTTTTTTGCCATATCTTAAAAGAAATAATTTACAGGGTTGGTTTTTTCTGTGGATTTTGAGAATGCAAATGTAGGAAATTTTTCCGACAAAATCTCAACTAATTGCTCAGTAACAAATTGTTCTGACTCGAAATGTCCTATATCACAGATGATCATTTGGTTTTCGCTTTGGAAAAAATCATGGTATTTTACATCTCCCGTTAAGTAAGCATCACATCCAGAAGCTTTTGCTGCCGAAATTCCACTGGCTCCACTTCCACCTAAAACGCCTACTTTTTTGATTTTTTTATTCAAAAACTCAGAATGACGAATCACTTCTAAATTGAATTTTTCTTTCACGAATTTTAAGAAATCTTTTTCTGCCATTTCTTGTTCTAATTCTCCGTATCTTCCTAAGCCAACGTATTGATTATCATTCTCTAAAGCATAAAGTTGATACGCCACTTCTTCATAAGGATGCGCAGATTTCATCGCAGACAAAATCTGATTCTTTTTGAAACCTTCAAAAATCACAGAAATCATTTCTTCATCAGCATTTTCTCTCACATTATAAGTTCCCAAAAATGGATTAGAACCTTCAATCGGTCTGAAAGTTCCATTTCCTTTCACCGAAAAACTGCATTCATCATAGAAACCAATATTTCCTGCACCTGCTTCAAATAAAGCATTTTTCACCTTTTCTGAATAATCAGACGGAACATAAACTACCAATTGCAGAAGATTTTCTGACTTTGGCATCAGAATTTTTTGATTTTTCAAGCCTAATTCATTGCAAATTCTATAATTCACGCCGAAATAATCATTATCAAAAGCTGTGTGAATCGCATAAATCGCAATTTTATTTTCGATGGCTTTTAGAACTGCGCGTTCTACATAATTTTTACCAGTAATGGATTTTAACCCAGAAAAAATAATTGGGTGAAACGTTACAATCACGTTACAATTCTTCGCAATAGCTTCATCTACAACGTTTTCTAGCGCATCATGACAAACCAAAACTCCCGAAACTTCTCTGGCAGGATTCCCACAAAGCAAACCTACATTATCAAAATCTTCAGCTTGTTTCAGCGAAAATAGTTTATCTAATTCTGAAGTAAATTCTTTTAAAATCATTTTCAAATAATATTTCTGAAAAATTAAGTCATACAAAAATACAATTTCATTCTTACTTTTATCTTCTTGAAATCTAAATATTTCTCTTATTTTTGACAAGAGGAAGCTGTCACTTGATTAAAATACCAAAAAAACACTTAATTTTCTAAAAATGCAAAAAAGAGAACATAATTTAATTGCAGAAGATACTCCTTGGAAAAAGAAAATTTTCAGGATTATCTATTTTTCTGATACTCCATCAGGAAAAATTTTTGACTTATTGCTTCTTTTGATGATTATCTTGAGTACTTTCATTGTTATGATGGAAAGTGTTCAAAAAGTAGACGAACATTATCATTCTCTTTTGGTAAGCTTAGAATGGCTCATTACCATTGCTTTTACGATAGAATATATTTTGAGAATTTCTGTGGTTAAAAACAAGAAAGATTATATTTTCAGTTTTTTAGGCATTATAGATTTTTTATCACTTCTTCCGTTTTTCTTGAGCTTATTTTTCCCATTCACCAAGTTTCTTTCTATGATTAGACTCTTGAGAATGCTAAGAATTTTTAGAGTTCTCAATTTATTAGATTACATGAATGACGGCCAATACATTGTTCAAGCACTAAAAAACAGCTCTAGAAAAATTTATATTTTCCTTCTTTTCATAATGATTTTAGTAACCATTATTGGTTCACTGATGTTTGTTATAGAAAACGGAAATAACGGATTTGTAGATATTCCTACGTCTATTTATTGGGCAGTTGTAACCATTACTACAGTGGGTTATGGTGATATTTCTCCAGTCACTCCTTTAGGAAAATTTTTATCCGTCATTTTAATGTTATGCGGTTATAGCATCATTGCTGTTCCTACAGGAATTGTAACCTCTGAAATGAGAAAAAAAATGGCCAAAACTAGACTTTGCGACAGATGTGGAAATAGTGAAAATGATGAAGATGCAAGATATTGCAAGACTTGTGGCGAAAAACTTATGGAATTAAAATAAACTTATCATCTTCTAAATAGCCTTTCATCAAAACTAAAACTTTCTATTTTCAAAATTTTAATTTGATTAAAATTTTTATGTCTCGGATTTATCAAATAATTAAATTCACCTTGAACCGTAGCAGAAGGAACTTTCAGTACCAAAAATTTCTGCTCTTTCAGAAATTTATCTCCTAACATTTGAGTAGAATTAGAGTGCGGAAATGTTTGCCAATCTTTTGGTAATCTTTTCAATTCTAAAAAATCTTCATCAGGAACTTCAATATGTACCAATTGATAATCTTTTGGTAAAATTCCAAGCGGAACGTGAACTGCAATTTCTGTAACGCAAAGCGCAATACTTTGTGAAGTATAAAGCATAGCATTTCCTCTGCTATTCCATCTTCCACCAACCAATTCAGCTCCTTTTCCAGATAAATCATTGGCAAATTGTGCTTTTGAAAGTCTAAAAACAATCATTTCTGAATCTATCTTATGCTAAAACACCGTGCTCAATTCTAACTAATTCATCCATTAATAAATTTATGCCAAAAGAATTTTTAAGTAAATCCCTTGGTATAATGTTTCCTAGAGCAAGGTTTTCTGTTTCTAGCCAAGTAGAAAAATTCTCTCTACTGCCGAAAACTTCTTCTCCTTTACTGTGTAAAATTTCTATTTGCATAATACGCTCTGACTGTAAAGCATCAAACGTTTTTGATTCTTTTTGGTAGCGAGATAAGGTTTTATTAGAAATATGTAAAAACTCCGCCCAATTTTGGAGCGTAAAACTGTATTTTTTTATAATATTTTCAAAAGCAGTAAAAGAAATCCCTTTATTAATAGAATCTATAATAGCAAAGACGCTTCTATCATCAATAGAAGTAAAACCTACTGAAGTACCATAAAAAGCGGTGGTTTCTTGTACAATTTGCATTTCTTTTTCTTCTTGTGTATAAAGTTTATTCTTTTTCATCTCATAAATATTTATACAAATATAGGACTTTTGTCTAAAATAAAAAGACTTTTGTCTATTTTTTTTTCAATAATAGTTAAAAAAGAAAATAAAAAAACGCGCTAAAAAGCACGTTTTTCTTAAATATATTGGGAGTAATATTATTTTACTTTCACCAATTCTACATCGAAGATTAACCAAGCATTTGGTGGAATTACACCTCCTGCTCCTCTTGTTCCGTAACCTAATTCAGATGGAATTAATAAAGTAGCCGCTTCTCCTTCTTTTAGAAGTTGGATTCCTTCATCCCAACCTTTAATAACTTGTCCAACTCCGATTGGAATTTCAATAGGCTCACCTCTTTTGAAAGAATTATCAAATTCTTGTCCGTTTGTTAATTTACCAGCGTAGTGTACAGAAACCATGTCTCCAGCTTTTGGAGCTTTACCTTCTGGATTAGATTTTGTGATTTTATATAGTAAACCAGAAGCTGTGGTAGTCATTCCAGCTTTTAAATCTTCTAATTTTTTAGCAGCTTCTGCTTCTTGTTTAGCGATGTAAGCTTTGTTGTTTTCTTGAATTTTTGCTTTCCCTTCGTTGAAGATTTTAGCAGCATCATATTTTTCGTAAGCATCACCTTTAGTGAAAACAGTCACTTTTACAATTTTAATTTCTTCTTTTGGTCTATCTTGAGCACCAGTTTCAGAATTAGCAATCGCATCAATTACATCTTCTCCTTTAATTACTTTACCAAAAATAGTGTGTCTTCCGTCTAACCAAGGTGTAGGAACTTCTGTAATGAAAAACTGAGAACCATTAGTATTAGGTCCAGAATTTGCCATAGAAAGATAACCTTTTCCTTCGTGTTTTAGGTCGTTTTTCTCATCATCAAACTTATAACCAGGATCTCCCATTCCTGTTCCTTGAGGATCACCTCCTTGAATCATAAAGTTTTTAATCACTCTGTGGAAAACAATTCCGTCATAATAAGGAACTCCTTTTGCTTTTGCTTTATTTTCAATAGTTCCTTGTGCAAGACCTACGAAATTAGCTACTGTAACAGGCGCATCTTGATCAAAAAATTGGATAATCAATTCACCTTTAGAAGTTTCCATTTTAGCGTAAACACCGTCTTGAAGACCGTTGTAAAAATCTTTGTCTATATTCATTTTTTTATAAATTGGAGTACAATTAATTAAAGTAATAATTGCAATAGTTAATAAAATTATTTTTTTCATTTTATGGATTTACAAAATTTTAATTTTAATGATTAAAGGCATGTCATTTGGAATTTTTTCATCATCTCCATACGTTCCAAAAGCCAGAACTGAAGGTACTAAAAGTGTAGCTTGTTCCCCTTTTTTCATATAACGCACCGCATCTTCTACTGCTTTCAACTCTTCAAATTTTCCTAATGGAGCATCTATGTTTTGATTAGGCTTCTCGTATAGTTTTTCTTGGTTAAAATCATATAAATCATATTCATACGAAACCAATTCACCATCTTTTTTCTTAGTTCTAGATTCAGAATCACTAATGTCCGTCCAATAATTCAGTCCTGTAGAATAGAATTTTTTGTCTTGCTGGTTTATCCAATCTTGAATTTGTTTTCTTTCTAATAAATTGAGATTTTTCGCTCTATTTTTAGACACATTTAAGTCTTCTTGAGATAAAACACCGCCAACTGGAGGATGAGCTGGTGAATTTTTAACACAAGATAAAAGTGATAATAATGAAATGAAAACTACCTTTTTCATATTGACTGCGAAAATACTAATTACTCAATAAATAACAACGAAAAAACCGAGAAAAGATTTCCTCGGTTTAAAATATTTAAAGTCTTATTTCTAAGCAGTTTCTAAAATATGCTTTTCTACTTTTACTCTCCATCCAAAAGGATCTTCAGCTTTATTGGTTTGAATATCTACCAATGCTTTTTTAAGAGTTAAAGCAAAACTTTCTTCTTCTGAAAGTTCTGGTAAAGTTAATTTTTGGTCTTTGTAACCAATCGCTTTGAAAACGCTAGTTACTACAGCAGTTCCTACTCCCCAAACTTCAATTAACTCACCTTTTGAATGTGCTTCTAGAACTTTAGCAACTTCTACTGGCTCTACTTTTACATCAATTCCTCTATGTTTTGCTAGTTGAAGGAAACTATCTCTAGTAACTCCATCTAGAATTTTTTCTGAAGTTGGCGGCGTATAAATTGTATCGTTTATTCTTACAAAAACATTCATTGTACCACTTTCTTCAAAATATTTGTGAGTAGCATCATCTGTCCAGATGATTTGCTCATAACCTTCTTCTGCAGCTAATTTTGTTGGATAAAATGAAGCAGCGTAATTTCCTGCAGCTTTAGCAGAA
>ERZ650300.299-NODE-299-length-28802-cov-10.960309_pt1 | contig 28802 bp, 25 predicted proteins | sample MGYA00376236_ERZ650300 | MGnify/ENA primary metagenome ERZ650300 (study PRJEB26733, sample SAMN07839303) | wastewater metagenome | biome: urban; feature: wastewater treatment plant; material: waste water | place: USA: North Carolina | collected 2016-04-28 ...
CCTTTTTTCGTTTAAACAATACCTTTTTCAAACTTTTTTTGATTTATTTTTTAATGCATTAATAACGTGAAGTTTAAAATCTACTTTTTTGATAACTTCTAAAAAAGTGATTTGATATTTTGGCAATTTTGTAAAATCGAAGCCCAAAAACACATACATAATGACAGATAAGTAATAAATGCGTTAGGGATAGTAGTGGAAAGCCCACAGACTAGTGTAGTGCTAACGAAACTAGTCGAGGACTTGTAACGTATAGCCTGACTCCTTATATATAGTAGAACCAATATCTAATAAAACCAAAAACTTCTCTATATATAAGGAGAACGCCAAAAATCAATCGTAACGAATAGCTCGAACAGGTGATATACGAGTTATTATATAGGAAGGAATTAGTAAAACAAGGAAACAGACCAAAACAGTCATTAGATTTAATACTACTATATATACTAAATTAAAATAGACTGGCGCTTCATTAACATAATAGTTTTCTGGGTTTAATTTGATAATACCAAAATAATATTGAAGCAATAATATCGCTATCCCGATAAGATTCCCCCAAAACAAACCTCTTGCAACTAAATAGAAAGCATTGTAAAGGAATATTTTTCGAATGGACCAATTATCCGCTCCTAAAGCCTTTAATACCCCTATCATTTGAGTACGTTCAAGTATAAGCACTAATAACGCAACCACCATATTAATAGTAGCCACCAGAATCATAACAACAAGTATTACGATAATATTTACATCAAACAACTTTAACCATTCAAAAATATAACTATACTTTTCTACAATAGTTTTGCTGTCTAAAACAGACGAAGTCTCTTCATAAACTTTCTCTCCTATTTGTTCTATAGCACTAAAATCATTCACAAAAACTTCAAAAGCACCAACTTGGTCTTTATTCCATTTATTTAGTTTTTGTACATGTCGGATATCACCCAAGATGTAAGAGGAGTCAAATTCTTGAAAACCTGAATTGAATATGCCTACAATTTTTAAATTTCGAATAGAATAACCGTTGGGCTTCATAAAATAAGTATGAAAGGAATCTCCTAATTTCAACTTCAATCTTGAAGCTATAATTGATGAAACAACTACTTCCTGATTGAGTGAAGCCATACAATTCGGCAATCTCCCCTGTGTCAAATATTCTTTTATAAACTTCCAATCATAATCCCTGCCTACGCCTTTAAACATAATGCCTTCAAAAGCAGTTTCTGTTCTAATTATTCCTGCTTTAACAGCGACGGCTTGAATGTGTTCTACTTCAGGAACATTCTTGAAAGTCGGATAAAAAGATTGTCGAATTGAAACTGGAACTAATGTTGCTTCTGATTGATTGCTGTCAAAATTAGATATAACAATATGCCCATTAAATGCAGCAATTTTCTCCCTTATCTTCTGTTGCAGACCTATCCCCGTAGAAACAGAAACCAACATCATAATAATACCTATTGCGATTGCTGCAATGGCAATATTTATAATAGGAGCAGAAATACTACTTTTATAATCCTTTGACGTAATTAATCGTTTGGCGATAAAATATTCTAATTTCAAAAGTGTGTAATGATTAAATTAATTCGAAGTACTTCTCTATAATACAATTTTCTTTTTCATTTCCTCCACAATATTATATACCGCAGGACAAATTGGAATGTTTTTCATTGTAATAGCAGTAATCTGTTGGAACTTTTTTCTGTCGGTATGCGGAAATTCCCTGCAAGCTTTGGGACGAACTTCATATATAAAACAAGTGTTGTCATGATCCAAAAAACTACAAGGCAACTTTTGCAAAACATAATCTTGGTCTTCATCAATTCGCAAATATTGAGAAATGAATTGTTGTGGTTTAAGCCTAAGATGCTTTGAAATTCTTTCAACATCTGCAGATGTAAACAATGGGCCCGTTGTTTTACAACAATTAGCACAATTTAAACAGTTTGTTTTTTTAAACTCATTATCATGCAGTTCTTGCATTATATAATCTAAATTTTTAGGCGGTTTCTTTTTAAGCTTATCGAAATACTTTTTGTTTTCGTTATGCTTATCTTTGGCAAGTTTATTTATTTCCGATAAATCAGGCTTCAACTGCATGGCTTTTTGTTATTTCACAAAAGTAAACTTAAATCACTAAATACCGACAAAAAATGAAAGACCTTTTTGGACAAGCAATATATGATTATCATTTCAACAACTCACCAGAAAACTTATACACAGAGACCACCATATCAGAAGAAGATGAAATGGAAGTTAGCTATTTATTTAGAGAATTTAATGAAATGCCAATAATAGAACAAAAAGCAATTACATTATCAAAAGGAAAAATACTCGATATTGGGTGTGGTGCTGGAAGTCACAGCCTCGAATTACAAAATAAATTACAACTAGATGTAACTGCCATTGATATCTCTAAAAAAGCAATAGCAACATGTATTGCACGTGGAATAAAACAAACTGAAGTATGCGGTATCTTAGATTTAAACGAAAATACACAATATGACACAATCCTTTTACTAATGAATGGGACAGGTATTTTTGGCACAATAAAACAAATACCCATCTATTTGAACAAGTTAAAAAGACTACTTCTTCCAAATGGACAAATTCTAATTGACTCATCAGATATAATATATATGTTTGATGAAGATGAAGATGGTGGAAAATGGATTCCGGGAACTAATTATTATGGCGAATTAACATTCAAATTAAAATACAAGAACGAAGCAGAAGAAGAATTTCCGTGGCTTTACTTAGATTACAATACTTTACAAAATGCAGCAATTGCCAATGGTTTTAAATGTGAATTAGTCCTTGAAGGAGAACATTATGATTATTTAGCTAAACTAACACTATAAAAATGGAAACAATAGAAAAACTAAAATACCCAATCGGACAATTTAAAGCTCCATCAATATACACACGAGAGTATTTAATTGAAAAAATAAGAGAAATTGAGATTTTCCCTGAAACTCTTAACAAAACAATTAGTCAACTAAATGAAGAACAGCTAAACACACCTTATCGCCCAGATGGATGGACTATACGACAAGTAATACATCATTGTGCCGATAGTCATATGAACTGTTTTATAAGAATAAAATGGGCATTAACAGAAAAAGAGCCTGTTATAAAATATTACTATGAAGGATTATGGGGAGAAGGAATTGACAATAAAACAATGCCTATTGAACCAACAATTCAACTTTTAAAGGGTTTACATTTCAGATTAGCGTTTTTGTTAAATTCATTAAATGAAGATGAACTGAACAAAACTTTTGTTCATCCAGAACACAATAAAACTTTCGCAATAAAAGAAATAATTGGAATGTATGCTTGGCATTGCAATCATCACTTGGAGCATATTGCCCAATTAAAAAAGAGGGAAAAATGGTAATCATTTTTCCCTCTTTTTATTAGCTTTGGCTCATAAGCTTTAATGAAAACTCATAGTACACTCTAACAGGCTTACCATTATGTTCTCCTGGTTTCCATTGAGGGCATTTAGCCATAACCTTTTTGATTTCATTTGAAGCTGTTGCATCAAGGTTTTTCAATACTTTAACACTTGAAACCATACCGTCGACTTCTATTACAAAACCAACTTTTAAAATACCAGTAGGGCCATCGTAATCAGGAAGGGAAAAATTTTTTGAAACAAAATCCATAAAATTAGTATAAGACCCCGGGAATTCAGGCCTCACCTCAACTGTATTATACTCAACAATCTCGTCATTAGCCATACTAAGACTTTGAGATTTTGCACTATATAAAACAAAAAAACAAGCTGTAAAAAATAAAATTCTTTTCATAAATATATAGATTACATTAGATAAAAAAATAGCACGTCCTAAATAACTTAATTGTAAATATATCTAAAAAGAGCTAAAAAAAAACGATAACCTCAAAAAAACACTTGATTTTTTTTACACTTGATAATTACAAATTACATACAGCTGATAAACAGTTATTTAGAAACAAACAAAAAAAAGAATCTTCCTATTTTTTAAAATTTGAAAGCATTAAAAAAAGGCCGAAGGCCTTTATAAAACAACTTATCCAGTAAAAAAAGACTAAGGTATGTTTAGATATTTATGTGTCTGCAATGAAACTCTCCACTTGGGATTATTCATGACATAATCAACAATTATTGGAGTCATCTCTTCTTTCTTGCTCCATTCAGGCTGAAGAAACAATAAAGCATTATCATTTACTTTTGAAGCTTGTTCTTCTGCAAAGACAAAGTCGTGTTTATTATAGATTATAACCTTTAACTCATCGGCATTATCATAAACAGTTTGAGTAGGTAATTTATTTTTTTTAGGAGACAAACAAATCCAATCCCAAGTACCTGACAAAGGATAAGCACCAGAAGTTTCAATATGTAATTTTAATCCACGCTCCTTTAATTTTGAAGTCAACAGCGTCATATCCCAAGTCAAAGGCTCTCCACCAGTAACAACGACAGTATCTGCATATTTAACTGCATTCTCAACAATTTTATCAACACTAGTTGGTGGATGTAATTCTGCATTCCAACTCTCTTTAACATCACACCAATGGCAACCAACATCACATCCGCCTATACGAACAAAGTAAGCAGCTGTTCCTGTATGAGAACCTTCGCCTTGTATTGTATAGAACTCTTCCATTAAAGGCAACATAGCTCCTTTATTAACTTCCAATTGTATTTCTTTTGACAACATCTATTTACATTAAAAATGCAAAGATACTACTTTAACTACTATGCAAGACAAAAGAAAACTAGTTGATATAAAAACAAAAAAAACGACAACCCAAAGATTGTCGTTTTCAAATATTAAATACTGCTACTTATTTTAATGTAGCTAAAGATTTTGTAGCATAATCATTAGTAGGATCGATTGCTAAAGTCTTATTAAAATATTCAATTGCTTTTGCTTTATCCTTATTAGCATAACTAGCTGCTAAATTGTTATAACTTTCAACAATCTTAGTTTTGTGAGTTGCATTTGCCAATTCACCTTTTTCAGTAAGTTTTGCTAAATAAGATTCATAGTTCTTAATAATAAACTCTTCATTCTCTGCAAGCCTATTAATACGAGCTTTATACAAAAAAGCATCCTGATATGAAGGAGCAGCAACAATTACCTTATCTAAAGCTGCGTCAGCATTTTTTAACTCAATTGGGTCTGCTTTAACATCTTTTTTACTGTTTCCGTATAATACAGATAAAGCGTAGTAAATATTATCATCTACATAGTTTTTATCTTCAGTATTTTTAGTACCTAACTCAAAAATAGGAGCTGCTTCTTTATAGAATTTTTTTGAGAATAATTTTTTTCCAATATCATTCAAATCCTCAGTTGCTAATGGCTCTAATTCCAATGCTTTCTTCAAATCTACTAATCCAGAAGCATAAAGAGTTGGATCCATTGTAAGTCCATCAGCAGCAATAGCTTTTTTAAACTTAATTTCAGCTAAATAGATGTAATCCTTAGCGATAACCTTACTATTTGGATTAGATATAAAACTTTCCAATGATTTCAAGGCAACATCAACATTTCCATTCTCAAACGCAGAATATGCTAAATAACGATATATTCTTGGATTTACTTTATCCAATTCAATCATTTTATTAGCCTCTTTTTCAAGCTCTGGCCAGTTTTTCAACAAAACTAAGAAATCAGCTCTTCTCATTCTTGATGCCAAAGAATAATCTGTCATTGACATGTACTTATCATAATTAGAAATCGCTAATTGCATGTACTCAGCAGCTTTTGAAGGCTTATTTCTACCCCATTTATAATAGGTTTCAGCCAATTCTCTGTAAACAGGACCATAATTAGGATTAATAGCAATAACTTCATTAAATGAATTAATAGCTAAATCATACGATTTTGCACCTTTTAACAAAACACCTAACTGCATTTTTGCTCTCAACATTGTAGGATCAATTTGAAATGCACTTCTGTACGAAGAATAGGCTTCGTTTTGTTTGTTTTCTAAATAATAAGCATCACCTAAAGCCAACAACAAATCAGCATTTTGTGGACTATCAATTTTTGCTCTTTCAAGTATTGTTATTGCATTTTTGTAATCAGGTTTAGAAATATTCATATAAGCACGTGCAATGTACGTAGGCACAGTAGCATCTTTGCGCTTAGCGTCTTTAATCGCTATATCAAAATTACTTTGAGCAGCTGTTTGATTTTTTGCTTCCAAATCTAACTGTCCTAAACCAATGTAGTTTAGCTTAGCTCCATCAGAGCCAGTAATCCCTTTTTGATAATATATTTTTGCAGAATCTAATTCTTTTTGGGACATATATACATTCCCAAGCAAAAAAGATGCTGTACCATTTGAAGGTTTAGCTTGCAAAAGAGATTTCAATATCGTTTTGGCCTTTTCAAACTGTTCTGCATCAATTGCTTTTTTTGCTTGATCTATATCTTGTGCATTTACAAGAGTAAAAGAAGCAAAAAATGCAACACTAAAAAATTTTAATTTATTCATCTTCTTTTCTATTAATTTATATTTATTCTTTTGCATTCTCAATTTCATTTCTAACGTTTAATTTTCTTCCTGGTACCCTAACTGGTAATAATCCTGATTTAAGAACTATTCGTTGTCCAACATCACCAGCGATAAAGGAAGCAAAGCCCATCCCTAGTCCTGAATACCCTTGGCAATTTACAATAAACAAATCTCGTGCCAATGGGTAAGTACCCTCGGCTATATTATTTTGCGTAGGGCTAACAAATGAACTTCCATTTAGCGCTTTAACACTTAAAACATTAATGTTCTCTAAATAAGGTAACATTTTTGAAGAAGGTTCAGATATCCAATTAACCCCAATAACACCAATCATTCCATTATTTTCAGACACAAACTTGATTACTTCTTCATTTGACTTAAAGGAATACACTCCATTTTCTGGAAGCACATCAACTCTGGCTAACTTTTTAATATAACTAACCGTACTGGAATTAGGATTATCAAAAACCAAACCTTTAATCGCATTACTAGAATTCCCTTTCATAAACTCTATAACGTCTTTTAAGGCTAATAAAGTATCATTAGAAGTTTTATTTCTAACCAATGCAATTGCGTCAATCGCAAAATTAGTGATTTTAGGTATAATCTTTTTTTGCGAAAAGTTAATTTTTTCTTTTTCTGATAAATTTCTAGTTAAAACAGCAACACCCGTCTTACCATTAAACAAATCGTTTAACGTTTCCGCTTCAGATTTTGGCACTAGCTTAATGGTCGCATCATATTTGTTTTGAAAAACATCAGCTTGAGCTTGAATCAGAGGCAGCACAGTTTCATCAACAGTTATGGTAACATTACCTTTCAAAATCGTTTCTTCATTCTTGTCATACTTACAAGAATAGAAGAAAAACAAACAAGAAAAAACAACCAAGAGATTACAATGTTTCATAACAACTATTTATTAGAATTATAAAATCTTTGAAAACGGATAATTGAATAAACAATCAACAATACACCAAGAGCAATTCTATATTTGAATTCCATTGCTAAAGGCAATTCTTTCCAAAAGATTACAGCTAAACCAAGAACCAAATAGACTAAAAAAAACAATAAGCCTATAACGAGAAGAAATCGCTCTTTAGGCGATTTCTTCTTCATATTATCAACTAAATTTGGAATCATTACTCGGCTGATTGAATAGTAATTGGCAGAGAGTATAAAACCCTAACTTTCTTACCATTTTGTTCACCAGGAATCCATTTTGGACATTTGTTCAAAACTCTAATTGCTTCTTTTCCTGTTCCGTATCCGATATCTCTTAATACTTTGATATCAGTTAATGAGCCATCTTTTTCAACAACAAAAGTCACATAAACTTTTCCTTTTAAACCTTCTTCTTCAGGAGCTTGGTAATTATTCCCTACAAATTTGTAGAATTTTTCCATACCCCCAGGGAATTCAGGTTTTTGCTCAATACCAGCTGTGTTATATACTGTATTGTCTTCTTCAACAACAGCAGCAGTACCAGTACCAACTGGCTCATCAACTGTTAAAATTGCATCTGGATCACCTTTGATAGTTTCAGCACCAATGTTCTTGTCTTTGATTTGCTTAACCTCAACAATCTCTTCTACTACTTCTTCTGCTTTCGCCACTACTGGCTTAACAAATTTCACTTGATCCACTTTTGGTTTTGGTGGAGGTGGTGGTGGAAGATCTGGTTTTTTCTCTTCTTGTTTTTTAGGTGGTAATTTTACCGCTGTGATTTTCACATCAAGATTTTCATCATCATCAGAACCACTAGGCAACAAACTCGCAATGAGCGGTGCACTAACCGCTAAACTAAAAACAATGGCACCCATAATAAGGGCCTTCATTGAAGTCTTACGATTAGATTTTCTTAACTCATAAGCTCCATACAATTTATTACGTCCTTCAAAAACGATATCAAGCCATTGATTTTTTAATATATCTAATTTCATTTTTCTTAATTATTAGGTTATTGACAAAGTAGTTAGACTATTTTGCCGCTAACAATTTTTGTTCCTCTGGCGAAAACTCGTTTACTATAGCATAAGTAGGTACATCTACTATAGCCATCTCATCTAATATATCCACCAAGTTGCGGTAAGTTGCTTTTTTACTTGGTTTAATAATTACAATAATTCCGTTCTTTGGTTTCCCTTTAGACGCAGAATATTCTAACACTGATTGTCTTCTAGATAGTAATTCTTTACGAATACCATCTTTTCCATAAGCAAAATCTTTAGGAGCAACAAGTGGAGCACTAATCATACCCATGTAAGATACTAACTTTCCATTCTCCCCCAACAATATAGTCATTGTACGATTTTCATCAACTTTGATATCTTGTTGCTTTTCATTATCATCTGCTTTATCTGGCAATCCCAAATTCATAGATTGGGGTTTTGATAGCGTTGTAGTCAACATAAAGAAGGTAATCAATAAGAAGGCCAAATCCACCATAGCAGTTAAATCTACTTTTGAATTTTGTTTTTTACTTCTTACTTTTCCACCACCTTTTTTGCCTCCACCGCCACCGGTATTTAATTCAGCCATTATAGTGTGTCTTTATTAATTAAAAATTCTTTCCTCTTAAACCAGTAACCAAACTAAAGTTGTTGATTTTTTGCTCTTGCAAAATATCCATTACTTGTTTAATTGTAGCATATTCTTCTTTAGCATCTCCTTTGATAGCTATTTCCAATTCTTTATTGTTAATATCAATATTAGCTCTTCTTGAATTCAAAAGCCATTCTTTTAATTGATTGTCTAAAGAATCTTTTGGAATACCTGGTTGCCCTGCTTTAGCTCTATCTGACGCCTTCATATCCAAAATTTGTTTTAGATTTTGAAGTGGCACACCAAAACTTTCCATTAAAGCAAATTTGTTTGTATCATCATCAGAAAATTCCAATTCATATTTTTGCCCCATTAATTCTAGGGTTTTTTTACGAACTTCTCTTCCTTTTAAATCAAAAAACACTTTTCCTTTACCAATAGTAATTGTAGCCAAGTTATCTGTAGGCAATTTAGTTTGCACTGTAGATTGTGGCGTATCCACTGGTAAAACTTCAGGAGCTTTAGCTGTAGCAGTCAAAATAAAGAACGTTAGCAAAAGGAACGATACATCACACATCGCGGTCATATCAATGGATGTGGATTTTTTTCCTCCTTTAGTATTTAATTCTGCCATTTTTTTTGTTTTATTTTATATTAAACCTAGAGATTTTAATCCTATAACTCTAATTTAATACTAATTATTGTTTTAAGCTACCTCTAAATTTTCTGTAAGTGTTAACGATAGTAGTACCAGCCTCATCGATAGAGTAAGTTAAATCGTCAATTTTAGAAGTAAAGAAGTTGTAAGAGATAATTGCCAATACAGAAGTAAAGATACCTGTAGCTGTATTGATAAGTGCCTCAGAGATACCATTTGCAAGTGCAGCTTGGTCAGGAGAACCTGCAGTTGCTAACGCACCAAACGCTTTAATCATACCTGTTACTGTTCCTAACAAACCAGCAAGAGTTCCTAAAGATACTAATGTAGAAATGATAGTCATGTTTTTCTCTAACATTGGCATTTCTAATGAAGTAGCCTCTTCGATTTCTTTGTGGATAGTTTCAGAAGCTTCTTCAGAATTGAATCCTTCTTTTTTAACATCTTGGTATTTTACCAAAGCAGATTTAATTGCATTAGCTACAGAACCTTTTTGTTTGTCACAAGCAGCGATAGCTTCATCAATTTTACCTTCTTTAATATCTCCTTGTACTTTTTTCATAAAAGTATCTAAGTTACCTTTTCCAGCAGCTTTAGTGATTACCATGTATCTTTCGAAAGAAAATACAATCACCATTAATAATAATCCCATCAAAACTGGTACGATAGGACCTCCTTTATAAACCATTGCTAAGTAATTTCCTGGTAGTGGGTGGCCTGTATTTACTCCTCCTTCAAAGTTAGCACCGTCCCCCATAATAAAAGTCCATACTAACCATCCTACAAAAATACATGATGCGATAATAATCCCTGAAACCATTCCTCCTCCATTTGAAGTGCTTTCTTTTTTTGCTTTAACGTTTGCCATTTTTTTTAATTTTAAAAATTTTAAATAATTTATTTTTTGTTATAATAAAACTTGTAGAAAGGCAAATTTATATGTTTAGTTTAAATAAAAAAATTTTTTTGAAGCTAAAATTCTCGGTTCTGATTTGAAAAACAAAATCACATCAACGCATTTTAATATAATTCTCAATAAAACAATAATTTTAACATTTTATTCTCTAAAATCTTTTAAAATTTAAATTCAAACATACGAATCTATCAACATTAAAAAAGCGTTAAAAAAAACGAGATTCCTATAAATTTATGACAAAAGCCCATAATATCCGTAAAAAACTTAATTGATGGTTTTCAAAAAAAAACATAACTTGCAAGTACCAAAATAGAGAAAAAATGAATCAAAAATCTGATTTCAAAACTACGATATCCGAAGGTTATTCTTCTAAAGGAGAAAGTATTATCTTAGGAGGAGCCATTTTAAATGGAGAAGCAATTGCTGATGCATTTGTAAAAATTCCCTTAAAAACTTTAAATCGTCACGGCTTAATTGCTGGAGCAACCGGAACTGGTAAAACAAAGACGATTCAAGTGCTTTCGGAGCAATTATCGTCTAAAGGTATCCCCGTTTTGATGATGGATATCAAAGGTGACTTTAGCGGAATAGCTATGCCTGGAGAAGAAAAGTCTTTCATAACAGAACGTCACCAAAAAATAAACATTCCATTTAGCCCCTCAAGTTACCCTGTAGAACTACTTTCACTGTCTGACCAAAGTGGTGTTCGACTAAGAGCTACCATATCTGAATTTGGCCCCGTACTATTTTCTAGAATATTAGATTTGAATGACACACAAGCTGGCGTAGTTTCAGTAATTTTTAAATACTGTGATGACAACCAAATGCCGCTTTTGGATTTGAAAGACATCAAAAAAATCATCAATTACATTACAGAAGAAGGGAAAGAAGAAATTGCCAATGCTTACGGGAAAATTTCAACAGCAACAACTGGAACTATTCTCAGAAAAATAATCGAATTAGAACAACAAGGCGCTGATTTATTTTTTGGAGAAAAATCTTTTGAGATTGATGATTTAATGCGAATTGACGAAACTGGAAAAGGGTACATCAACATCATTCGTCTCAATGATATTCAGGATAAACCCAAATTATTCTCCACTTTCATGCTCAGCCTTTTAGCGGAAATTTACCAACAGATGCCCGAAAAAGGAGATTCGGAACAACCCGAATTGATTTTATTCATCGACGAGGCACATTTAATTTTTAATGAAGCCAGTAAAGCGCTTTTGGACCAAATAGAAACTATTGTAAAACTAATTCGTTCAAAAGGAATAGGGATATACTTTATCACCCAAAACCCAATGGATATTCCAAGTGGTGTTTTGGCACAATTAGGTTTGAAAATTCAACATGCTTTGAGAGCCTTTACCGCCAACGACCGCAAATCCATCAAACAAACTGCAGATAATTATCCTTCAAGCGAGTTTTACAATACAGAAGAACTCTTAACCAGTTTAGGAATTGGAGAAGCTTTGGTCACTGCTTTGAACGAAAAAGGCATCCCTACTCCACTGGCAGCAACCATGATGCGAGCTCCGACAAGCCGTATGGATGTTTTGACCGAAAGCGAAATACAAGCTATAAATTCTAAATCCAAATTGGTCAAAAAATACAGCGAACTCATTGATAGAGAAAGCGCTTACGAATTGCTTACTCAAAAAATAAATGCCGCAAATGAACAAGCAACACAAGCAGCAACAGAAGCCAAAGAAGAAAAAACATCTTCTGGACCAAGCACAACAGAGGTAGTTACAAAATCTGTTTTGAAGGTGGTAACAAGTGCTACCTTCATTCGCGGAGCCTTTGGAATATTGTCCAAATTATTCAAAAAATAGTCTATGAAAGGCGTGCTAACAATCGGTTTGTTAATTTTGTCCAATGTATTTATGACCTTAGCTTGGTATGGGCATTTGAAATTTAAAGAACTCAAGTGGTTTGAAAACGCAGGACTTATCACCATCATTTTCATAAGTTGGGGGCTTGCACTTTTTGAATATTTCTTTCAAGTGCCTGCCAATAAAATTGGATATCAAGAAAACGGCGGTCCCTTTAGTTTGATGCAGTTAAAAGTAATTCAAGAAGTCATCACTTTGATAATTTTCGTTTTATTTTCATTGCTTTTTTTCAAAAACGAAACCTTTCGATGGAATCATGCTGTTGGCTTTTTGTTTCTAGTGCTAGCCGTTTATTTTATCTTTAAAAAGTAAATTATAATAATTAGGGCGTGACCCCATTTACAAAAAGGGGCAACTAGCAATAGTAGTATTCGCCCCTTTCTGTAAATGCGGTCGGGCTATCCATGCTACTTCGGTAGCTTATTACTATCCCTCACGCAAAAAAACTATACAAAATGAAAAAATACACCTTACAAAAATCCCCTTTTATCGTCCCTACAACAGACGGGAAACTAATCGAAGAACATCACGGCATCCCAACTACTCAAAATAGAGACGTTTCTATCGCGCATATGATTGCCCCACCACAATGGAGCGAACCTTTTCAAACCCCGGAGTTTGATGAATACACGTATATCATCAAAGGGAAAAAGCAATTTATAATCGAAGGAGAAACGGTAATTCTGGAAGCTGGACAATCGATACACATTCAAAAAAACACTCGGGTTCAATATTCGAATCCATTTGAGGAGCCTTGTGAGTATATCGCTATTTGCACTCCCGCTTTTGATTTTAATAAAGTCCACCGCGAATAACACCAATTTTTATTGAACCATTGAAGGCATTGAAAGGCAAGTAAGTTTGGGTGGAAAATTTTAAATCATTGGAGACCTAAACGCAGACTTAAGAAAAAGAACAAAATTGAAATAAAATAGTGTCTAACATTTATTTCCAAATCGAATAAAACAAAAATCCCAAATCTAGCATCAAGTTTAGGTTTGGGATTCTTTTTATTTTACATTCAATAACTGAATAATTTTTTCTTCTACTTCTGGGCTGTCCCATTTTTGGGAAATATCAGGAAATTGCATGATTTCCTCCATAATTTTATTTTGAAAATCACCAATAGCCAAAGCTTCAGCATAAGGTTGCAAACTAAACGTTACGCGGCTGTATAAAGGCATCCATTTGTCAGGATGTTTATCCGAAAACCATTTCTCGATTTTCTTTTGCAGTAAAAATTTTGGGTCGGCAGTTTTGGAGCTCATTTCTTCAAAATTTCGTCTCGAAAGTTCGGCAATAGCATCTGCATTGGGTTTTCTTGACTTTTGATATTCAGAAAAAATAGTTTTCCAATCGTCGCCATATTTCGAAATCATTTCATTTAGCGTGGTAATATCTTCAAAACCTGCATTCATTCCATGTCCGTAAAAAGGAACTATCGCATGAGCCGAATCTCCAATTAATGCGACTTTATCGCTGTGCGTCCAAGGAAAACATTTGGTCATCACCAAATAGCTAGTTGGGTTTCTAAAAAAATCTTCGACTAAATCTGGAATTACATCTTTAGTATCTGGAAAGTATTCTGCAAAAAAATCAACTAAAGTCCTTTCGTCTTTTAAATTTTCAAACGAGTTTTCACCTTCAAAAGGCATGAACAACGTACAAGTAAAACTTCCATCTAAATTGGCCAAGCCCATCAACATAAAATTGCCACGAGGCCAAATGTGCAGTGAGTTTTTATCGATTTTATGAGTTCCGTCTTCATTCGCAGGAATATGCAATTCCTTATAACCAATCTTCATGAACTCTTGAGAATAATCAAATTGAGATTGACGCTGCATACGATGACGTACTCTTGAAAAAGCACCATCGGCTCCAAAAACTATATCATACTTTAATTCCTTCCATTCCCCTTGTTCGGTTTCTCCTTCATAAAGGGAGGCATTCGCCAAAGAAACATCCCAAATTTTTCTATTAAAAAAGAATTCAGCTCCAGCTTCTTCCGCTAAATCAATCATTCTTCTATTGAGAACTCCTCTGGAAAGCGAAAAGATGGACTCCCCTTCTTTTCCATAAAACTGCGTGGTAAAAGTCCCATCTTTAAGATGAATCCCTCTTTTGTCTACTTGAATACCAATTTTTTTTATCTCTTCTTCAAGACCAATATCCTGAAGTGTTTTCCAACCACGGTTAGACATCACTAAATTAATAGAACGTCCAGAAAACTCAACAGTTCTAATGTCTGGACTTCTGTCATAGACATGCACTGTGTGCCCTAATTTTTTCAGGTAAATTGCCAATAAAGTTCCAACTAAACCAGAACCTACAACGGCTATTTTTTGAGGTGTTTGCATTCAAAGGATATAAAAAAGTTGAGCAAAATTAGGGATTAATATGGGTATCCCCTTTATAAAAATCTATTTTTTAATGGGATTAAAGATTAATTTTGTTGAAGTTGTAACGATTTCGGCTTTATTCATTTTCATTTTTCTGAATTTGCCTTCGTTATACATTTGCGTTTGGTCGGCATAATGAGCACTCAATGGATTACCAGATTGGCCAGTAGGAATGATACTCCAACTATTTTCTACATCCGAAAAATCGATAACTCTTCTGGTGGAAGGTCCTCCAGTCACTTTATAATTTCCTGAAGCATTCAGTCCAAACATCAAATTGTTTATCACCTCATTTGTCCCCGCAATTTCAAAAGGACCCACATTGAAAATTGGCTTCAATGCACTAACCTTACCTAATGGATGTTGGTGTTCTACAGTATGCACTTTATTCCAAGTCCAAGATGCAACGGTAGCACCTAATTGCTTCTCGAGAGCAGCTATAGCTTCTTTATAAGACTTTTTGAAAATAAAAGCTTGCGTTTCTTTGGTTCCTTTTGTAGTGGTATCATCCCACCAAATTGAGTTAGGATTCGCAATTAGCTTTGTAGCCACTTGTTTCCCTATATGTGTTCCTAAAAACTGCTCGAATTTATCATTACCTAATTCATCTTCAAAGGTATTTTTCAAATACAAATAGAGCCATTTGTTGTAAATTGTTGGAGCCACTTGATTGAGATTACTATCCCCTTTCCAATCCTTTAAGATAGTAAAAGCTTGTTTTTGATTTTCTGAAAGTGATTCCGTAGCAATAGAAGCCAACATCACTTTAAGCGTCTCAGTTACTGTTGAAGAAGTATTGTCAACTATCATTTGACTTACGGCTTGTTTGTTCCATTTTTGTTTGGCCTCTAAGAGCGTTGTAATTCGCTTGGCTCTATCTTCTGGAAGATAATATCCTGGATAAAGAAAACCATCAACAGCTTCGGGTTGATTGTTAGCCGAATAGACATAATTCCAAGATGGATTTATAGCGGATGGATTTTTAGAAAAATCCAAATACTCAGCAATATCTTCTTTACCAGATGCGCCATTCAAAATAAAATTAGGATTTACCCCAAGTTGGTGTTTGTACAGTTTACCTGTTGCCCACCAAGCCACATTTCCTTTGGCATCACCATACATAACGTTCAATCCGGGAGCGGCTATTAATGCCACACCTTTCTGAAAATCTGATATGTTTTGGGCATGAGACAATCGGTACACTGCATCTAAAATCTGAATAGGTTGTTGGGTATAAATCCAAGAAAGCGCTACGGGTTGCTTAGTATTCAAACCCTTGATTAAATCATTTACAATAGGTCCATGACGGCTAATTTTCACTTTCAAATTAACAGCAGAAGAATCTTTAACTTGGATAGTTTTGTTACGGATTTGGTAATTCACATATCCTTTTGGACTCAAATAGCTATTGGCATCATCTGCTTTGTTTTCTTCTTTATACAAATCCAAATCATCATTTTCGAACATCGTCAAACCATAAGCATACTTCCTATTGTGTCCTAAAAGCGGATAAGGTGTTCCTGCTAAATAATAACCATACAATTCAAAATCAGGTGTTACAATATGGGCTTCATACCAAGTAGCTGGTTGAGAAAATCCAATATGAGGGTCGTTGGCAAAAATAACTTTACCTTTCTCTGTTTTTGGCGGCGCAATAACCCAACTATTACTTCCAATAAAAGGTGGAATTGGAGATTGGTCAAGCAATGCAGTTACTGATTTTGCTATAGCTGAATACTCCTTTATTTTTTCTTTCGAATTTTTGATTCTAGTAGTCCCCAAAGAACCGTCCAAACCAAAATCTTTTAAATACTCTGGTCCTAATTGGTCACGAATATCAGTCAATAATGGGTCTGTTTTTTGTGCCATTGCAAAGCTGAACGACATATATCCAAAAATATTATAAACATCTTTGAGTGTGAATTTTTCTTTTTTAACCCCAACTAAATAAAACTCAATAGGTGTTTTACCTTCTTCCAAATATTGATTAATTCCGTCCAAATAAGCCATTGCCAATTGATAATCCTTTCCATTTTTATCCAATTTGGCAATTGCAATTTCAGAAGCTTCTTCGATGCCTAAACCTGCAAAAAACATGTCATTTTGCAACGCAACTGAACCGAAAATCTCTGATAGTCTCCCGGGAGCAATGCGTCGCATCAATTCCATTTGCCATAAACGGTCTTGAGCATGCACATAACCCAAAGCTACCATCGCATCTTTTTGACTGTTAGCATAAATATGAGGCACTCCAAAATCATCAAAATATACAGTGGTGGTCTTCTCTATATTTTTCAGAGCAAGTTCGCCATCATATTTAGGTTTAGTGTAAAAAGCATAGCCTACTAAAGCCAATACTAAAACAATTAAAAACAAGAAAAGAAATAGGGCAATTTTTTTAACTACTCTCATGGTGTGAATTTTATTATAGGCTATGATTTAATTGTGTTATCCTAATTGATTTCAAGCATCAAGAAAGACATTCGCAATTCATTTTTAACAAATTAGAAAAACAAATATAAAGGAATCCTAATGACATTCATCAAAGAAACAAACGAACAAAGGAATCTTTTGTCAAAAAAATCATAAATATATGCAAATTTTGTTTAATAAATATTCAAAATAGATAAACAAAAATTATCTTTGACAAAAAAACCATGAAGCATTTAAGCAAAGAAAATATTGTACAAATGGATAAGATTTCTAAACTAAACCTTATCAATTCGTGTACAGGATATAAATCTGCCAATTTGATTGCCACCAAATCTATAGATGGAGATACTAATGTGGCTGTATTTAGCAGCATTACACATTTAGGGAGTAGCCCTGCTCTAATTGGATTTATTATGCGTCCTACAACAGTCCCCAGAGACACTTATAAAAACATTATGGAGACTGGTTATTTTACTGTAAATCACATCACGGTAGATATGATAGCCGACGCGCACCATACTTCTGCCAACTATGATACAGGTGTTTCAGAATTTGACAAAACCAATTTAGTTGAAGAATACAAAGAAAACTTTCCGATTCCTTTTGTAAAAGGGAGTCCAGTACAATTATACTGCAAATTTGTGAATGAATACTTCATTAAAGAAAATGACACCATTCATGTAATTGCCTCCATAGAGCATTTATTTTTTGAGGAAGAATTGCAACACAAAGACAGTTGGTTACAACTAGACAAAGCAAACGTAATAACACTAAATGGTTTGGATGGCTATTGTCTTCCAAAATTAGTAGACCGCTTCAAATATGCGAGAAAAGACCAACCCACTGCTTCTTTTTTTGAATGATGGCAAAACTACGACTCATCTTAGGAGACCAACTCAATGAACAACACTCCTGGTATACCACGCCAGAAAGTGATTGTATCTATCTGATGGCCGAAATGCTTCAGGAAACCAACTATGTAAAACATCACATTCAAAAAGTAGTCGCTTTTTTCCTTTCGATGCGTAATTTTTCAGAAGGATTACAATCCAAAGGACACCAAGTAAAATACTACACCATCAACGACCGAGAAAATTTACAAGACTTAGGTAAAATAATCAATCAATGCATTAATCAATTTGGTATTAAAAAATTTGAATACCAATTGCCTGATGAATACCGTTTGGACCAACAATTAAAAACTATTTGTGAAGGTTTAAAAATACCATCAGAAGCATTCGATACAGAACATTTTTATACTTCAAGAGAAGAATTAGTCACTTTTTTTCATGGTAAAAAAACACTTTTAATGGAATCGTTTTATCGCTATATGCGAAAAAAACACGATATTTTGATGAATGGAGAAACTCCCGTTGGCAATCAATGGAATTTTGACCATGATAATCGCAAAAAATACGGTGGTGAGGTTCCTATTCCAGAAAACATTCAGTTTCAAAAAGAGGTAACTCAAGTCATTGAAGAAATCAATCGAGCAGGCGTAAGCACTTTTGGCTTCATTGATTCTGAAAAATTTGTGTGGCCGACCTCAAGAACAGAATGTCTCGAAATGCTACAGTATTTTTGCAACCAACTGCTGAGCCATTTTGGCGACTATGAAGATGCGATGCATACCCAAGAAAAGTTTTTATTTCATTCTAGATTATCGTTTGCATTAAATAGTAAAATGCTTTCACCAAAGGAAGTAATTCAAACGGCGGTATCCTATTATCATAAAAACCAAGACACCATTAGCCTATCACAAATAGAAGGATTTGTTCGTCAAATTTTGGGTTGGCGTGAATATGTTCGGGGGATTTACTGGAAAGAAATGCCAAACTATTCGTCATTAAATAAACTGAAAAACTTCAATCCTTTACCTAATTTCTTTTGGGATGGTCAAACCAAAATGAACTGTATGCAGCATGCGATTCACCAAAGTTTAGAAGATGCCTATGCGCACCATATCCAACGATTAATGGTTATTGGCAACTTTAGTCTACTTACTCAAACCCATCCAGACGAAGTGGACGCTTGGTATTTGGGTGTTTATATAGATGCAATCGAATGGGTAGAATTACCCAATACCCGTGGTATGTCGCAATACGCTGATGGCGGAATACTGGCAACAAAACCCTATGTTTCCTCAGGGAATTACATCAACAAAATGAGTAATTATTGCGGAAAATGTCATTACAACGTAAAACTAAAAACAGAAACAAATGCTTGCCCATTCAATGCTTTGTATTGGAACTTTCTTGATGATAAAAAAGAATTCTTTCAAGGCAACCAGAGAATGGCCATGATGCTAAACTTATTGAATAAAATAAACCCAGAAGAATTGTACCAAATCAAACAAAAAGCACAAGACATCATCACCAATATCAATGATTATTAGACGTGTATGATATTTATCAGTTTTTTAACCAATGCAAATCACAATATTTGCAGGGAATAAAATGCTATAAATAGATGACTAACACAAAATCACCACATACTTTTCACATTCCTGTGATGGGATTGGCTTATACGATAGACAGTCCTATTCGCGTAGCTCATTATGGAATTTCTTCGGTAATTTCAATTGCGGATGATGAATTAATCGAAAAAATGAATGCTTTTTACAGCGAAAAATTTGAGATTCCTTACAAAGAAATCACTCAAAAAATTCACGACTATAGAGCCGAGCGAATTACATCGTATCTCAATCTTGTTGACCGTATTGTAAAGAAAAAATTCGAAGACTTCAAGACAGAATTGGTTGAGAGCAAACAGGCTTTAGACAATTACATCGCGCAGCTACCCAATACGTCTGATTTAAAAAAAGGTTTTTTACAATTGATGGATGAAGGTATCGCTTTTAAAGAAAACCTAAAACATTATATTGAGAATCAGCTAACACCTGGTGCCATTGATGTAAATATTATGACCAAACTAGACAAGGACAATTCTGTAGGCAAAGAGCAATTACCAGTAGAATTCAATGATGCTCATGCAGCTCTAAGAGGGTTTGCAAACAGCAATTTAGCTTCTTCTGTTGTTTTAAGTGCCGGAATGAATCCAAGATTGTACAGCTATTTCGAGAATTTTTCTTGCTTCTTTCCTGATTTGAATAATACCCTAAAGAAGAAGATAACGCTAAAAGTTAGCGATTTCCGTTCCGCGATGATACAAGGTAATTTTCTAGCTAAAAAAGGCCTTTGGGTTTCAGAATATCGCATTGAATCTGGATTAAATTGTGGAGGTCATGCTTTTGCCACCGATGGTTTTTTACTAGGACCCATTTTGGAAGAATTCAAACAAAAGAAAGAGCAACTCATCCAATCAGCACACGATTTAATGGTAAAAGCATTAGGACAAAAAGAACTTCCAGTACCAGAATCACCATTAGAATTAAAAATCACAGTGCAAGGTGGTGTAGGAACAGCTTCAGAACATAACTTTTTATTAGAGCATTATCAGGTAGACTCAGTAGGATGGGGTTCCCCATTTTTATTGGTTCCCGAAGCTACTTCTGTAGACAACAATACCCGAAAATTATTGGCGGAAGCCAAAGAAAATGATTTTTACTTGAGCCACATTTCACCTTTAGGTGTTCCTTTTAACACCTTGAGAGGAACTAGTAATGAAATTGTAAGAGAAAAACGCATACAAGCCAATAAAGCAGGCAGTTCGTGTCCAAAGAAATTCTTGGCTTTGCATAAAGACGCAGAGGGCAATGGTATTTGTACCGCTTCGAAAAAATTCCAAGACGAGCAATTGGCTACTCTTGAAGAGAAAAAGCAAACGCTCAGCCTAGAACAATATGAAAGTTGCAAAAACAGCATTACCGAAAAATCTTGTCTGTGTGTTGGATTAGCCAATGCTTCTTACTTGGAGAACAATATTCCGATAAAAGGGCAAGACCAAGGAATTGTAGTATGTCCTGGGCCGAATTTAGCTTATTTTGACCAAGAGGTTTCTTTGAAAAAAATGATTCAACACATTTATGGAAATGATACTGTACTTCGAGTGACCAATCGTCCAAACGTGTTCATCAAAGAACTAAAGATGTACTTGGATTATTTCAAAAATGAATGCAAAACTGTTGCTTCAGAATCAACTGCGGCACAAGTAAAAAAACTGCAATCATTCAAGAAAAATATGTTAGAAGGAATTAGTTATTATCAAAATCTGCTACCAAAAACAAGCTATTTTGAATCGATTACTAAAGAACTAGAAATGCAATTACACGCTTTTCAACAAGAATTAAATTTTATAGAAGTAAAATAAAGAATAGTAGAATTAGCAGCGTTTGAGACAAATGAATGCTACTCAAAGCACCATTTAGTATGTACCTGTACTAGATTTTATGAGTATAGAAGCACCTGAATTAGTTATAAGCTTCTCCCTATATTTTGTCGTTCCTGTTCATTTTATTACATAAAAAAAGTCGGCTAGATTATTCTAGCCGACTTTTGGATTTTATAGGTATGTCATTATTTTTTCTCTAAAATACCACGCTTGAGGATTTGTCCAAAATGGTACATATCTTCATAAGAAGTATACAAAGGAACAGGTGCTAAACGAATAACGTTGGGTTCTCTCCAATCTGTGATTACACCATTTTTCATCAAATAGTCGAATAAACTGCGTCCTTCACCGTGTAAAAAAACAGACAATTGCGAAGCTCGTTCCTCAGGATTACTTGGAGTGATAATCTCAAAAGTACTGTCTACTTCTTTATCTATTTCGTGCAAAATAAATTCTAAATAAGAAGTAATATGGTCACGTTTTGCAATCAATGCTTCCATCCCCACTTCGTCAAATAAATGAACCGAAGCCAAATAAGGCGCTAAGGATAAAATAGGTAAATTACTAATTTGCCAACCATCGGCTCCGTGAACAGGGTCAAATTGAGGTTCCATTTTGAAACGTCTTTCTTTGTTATGTCCCCACCAGCCTGCGAATCTAGCCAAGGTACTGTCGTTGTGATGTTTTTGATGTACAAAACAACCCGAAGCATTTCCCGGACCTGAGTTCATGTATTTGTAACTGCACCAAGCGGCAAAATCAACATTCCAATCGTGTAGTTCTAGTTTGATATTTCCCGCAGCGTGTGCTAAGTCCCATCCTACTTTTGCTCCTACTTTATGACCAGCAGCAGTGATGGTTTTGATATCAAAAACTTGGCCGGTGTAATAGTTCACTCCTCCGATTAAAACCAACGCTAGCTCATCGCCTACTTCGTTTATTTTGCTAATAATATCTTCGAGGCGAATGTTGTGTTCTCCGTCACGGCGTTTAATTTCGACTATGGCATCGTTTGCGTTGATGCCGCTGTTTTGAGCGTGAAATTGCACCTGACTCTGAAACATATATTGGTCTGAAGGAAAGGCTTTTTCTTCACAAATGATTTTATACCTTTTAGCCGTAGGCTTATAAAAAGAAACCATCAACAAGTGAAGATTGACCGTTAGGGTATTCATCACTGTTACTTCGCTAGGCAAAGCGCCTACAATTTTACTCAATGGTGCTGCAAAACGTTCGTGATAATCCCACCAAGGTTTGTCGGCATAAAAATGACCTTCAACGGCAAGATTGGCCCAGTCGTTCATTACTTCATCAACATAGGTTTTGGTTCTTTTGGGCTGTAGTCCAAGGGAGTTTCCTGTAAAATAGATTACTTTTTGGTTATTGACTTGCGGAAAAATAAATTCGTTTTGATAGCTTCTCAACGAATCTTGTGCATCTAATTGCTGTGCAAATTCGAGCGTATTTTTGAAATTCATAAGAGTTGTTTTGAGGGGTAAATGTAGTAAAAACCTAAATTCTATTACTTATTTGTGAAAAAATCAACAGCTGGAATTTAGTTAAAATTAATAGTGGTTTTAGAATACTAAAATTTAAACCTATGAGTCATAGAAGTTCTTTAACTGAATAGTTATGAAACCATATAAGGCATTTAAGGACATATAAGTTGTTGCTATTGTATGTAGTTTTGGAAAATCAATTTGTCTATTTTTTTCTGTGAAAATCTGTGTTTAAAAGAATATGATTTTAAAGGACAAAATGTCTTTTGAAAAGGAGTTGCGTTAGGGATGGTAATGGAAATAAAGAGCGCTGGCACTGTAGTATTGCCCTAACGAGGAAGCGACCAACGGAAGCTCCCGCAGTAGGAGCAATAGTTAGTGCCAGCGCTCTTTATTGTAATGTACAGCCCGTAATACGCCACAAAAAAAATCTCGCCATTGCTGACGAGATTAATTGAATATGTTTTTATGTGATTTAAAGAATCAACATAGCATCTCCATAAGAGTAGAATTTGTATCCTTCTTTGATGGCTTCGTCATAAACTTTGCGCATTAAATCGTGACCACAAAAAGCAGAAATCATCATTAACAACGTTGATTTTGGCGTATGAAAATTGGTAATCATACAGGTAGCAATACTGAAATCGTGCGGTGGAAAAATGAATTTATTGGTCCAACCATCGTAAGGATTTAAAGTGTTTTGAGAAGAAACTGAACTTTCGATAGCGCGCATTGAAGTGGTTCCTACAGCACAAATTCTTTTCTTGTTGGCTTTTGCTTCGTTCACAATATCACAAGCTTCTTGAGTAATTTTTAACTCTTCAGAATCCATTTTGTGTTTGGATAAATCTTCTACCTCAACAGGATTGAAAGTTCCTAAACCTACGTGTAGGGTAACTTCGGCAAACTTAGCTCCTTTGATTTCCAAACGTTTTAAAAGATGTTTTGAGAAGTGCAAACCTGCTGTTGGTGCAGCTACAGCTCCTTCTTCTTTAGCATAAATAGTTTGGTAACGGTCTGCATCTTCTGGAGTTACCTCTCTGTTGATGTATTTTGGGATTGGTGTTTCTCCCAATTCTGTCAATTTATTTCTGAATTCTTCGTAAGAACCGTCATATAAAAAACGAAGTGTTCTACCACGAGAAGTTGTATTATCAATCACCTCAGCTACCAATGAATCGTCGTCACCAAAATACAATTTGTTTCCGATACGGATTTTACGAGCTGGGTCTACCAATACATCCCATAATCTTTGTTCAGCATTCAATTCTCTCAACAAGAAAACCTCGATTCTAGCTCCCGTTTTTTCTTTATTTCCGTACAAACGAGCAGGGAAAACTTTGGTATTGTTTAAGATTAAAACATCGCCATCATCAAAATAATCAATTACGTCTTTGAACATTCTGTGCTCGATGGTTTGTTTTTTTCTATCGATTACCATTAAACGAGATTCGTCTCTGTTTTCTGCAGGAAATTCGGCTAAAAGTTCTTTGGGTAAATTGAAGTTAAAGTGGGATAATTTCATATTTGAGTATTAAGATATTAGAAGTAAGTATTAAGGCTTGCTGACTTAATAAAAATCTGGCTGCAAATATACGATTACGAAATAGGCGTTGTCAAGTGTTTTGGTGTTTATTTTAGTTTTCGCAACAAACACGCCTCTTTACAACGCTTTGCTTTGTAAATTGAATAAAAAGAAATATGACTATCCGTGACTAGTACCATTCCACAGAATAAATTAGTTGTTGAATGTTTTTCACAAATATGATCCTTTATGATCTTTGCGTCTTCGCGACTTTGCGAGCCAAATTTCACGCAAAGGCGCAGAGACGCAAAGTATATTGTCATTATTTAGACTGTTGGTATGAGTTACGGACAGTCATAAAAAGAAAAGCGTTGTAGATTAGAGCATTAAATTAGACCTCAGCAGATTGAAATCCTAAACTTCTTAAATCTGTCCAGAAATCTGGATACGATTTAGAAACCACCTCAGCATTGTTGATGATAATAGGAACGCGCAAGGCTAAAGGAGCGAAAGCCATAGCCATACGATGGTCGTTATAGGTATCTATGGCGATATTTTCAAGTATTTTTTGAGTTGGTTCTAGGGTCAAACTATCGTTAGTAACAGTAATGGCTGCGCCTAATTTTGTTAGTTCAATTCGTAGCGCTTCCAAGCGGTCGGTTTCTTTGATTTTTAGGGTATGAAGTCCAGTTAAATGACAACCTATACCAAGTCCTAAACAAGTAACGACGATGGTTTGTGCAATATCGGGAGTGTTATTTAAATCGAAAGTAACCGATTGATAATCGAAATTAGGTTGTTTTACTAAGGTGAGTTGGTTTGCTTCAAATCGAGCTTCGACTCCCATTTTGGCGTAGATTTCAACCAAAGCCGAATCGCCTTGCAAACTTGATTCTTTATAGCTACTCAATACGATAGTAGCTTCGTTCGACAAAGCTGCCAAACTGAAAAAGTAAGACGCAGAACTCCAATCGGATTCGACTGTTACCGTTTGTTGTTTTGAGTTTGTTGTCAAAGGTTTGACTGTGATAACATTTTCTTCGAATTTAGTTTCTACACCAATTTCGTTTAGCAAAGCCAAGGTCATTTTGATATAAGGAACAGAAGTGATTTCGCCAACCAATGTCAATTCGATTCCGTTTTCTAGTTTTGGAGCTACTAGCAAAAGTGCCGAAATGTATTGACTACTTACATTAGCAGGAATACTAACTTTGGATTGGGTTATTTTTTGCCCTTTGATGCGGATAGGTGGGAATCCAGATTCTTTTTCGTAAGCTATTTGAGCGCCTAATTGTTGCAATGCTTCAACCAATACTTTTATAGGGCGCTCGGTCATACGCTGAGAACCTGTCAAAACCACTTCTTTTCCTTCGCTTACTGCAAAAAAAGCCGTTAAGAAACGCATTGCAGTTCCAGCGTGATGAATATCTATAAGTTGGGAATCCGAATTTGAAAATTGTGTACTCTGCAATGCTTTGGTCATCACTTCTGAATCATCAGAATTCGAAGTATTGTCCAAAACAAGATTGGGATATAATGCCTGCAACAATAACAATCTGTTGGTTTCGCTTTTGGAACCTGTAATTGAAATAGTAGCATTAAGATTATAAATTGCAGATTGTAGTTGTAAATTCATTTTTATTTTTTTTACCGCCAAGACGCAATGGCGCAAAGTTTTTTTTGTTGTTTATTAAGGCGCAATTTAGAACACCTCATTTACAATTCATAATTGTTTTTTTTTGGCAAAGAAGCGCAAATTTTAGTAGAAAAAAAACCAAAAAACAAAACAGTAACAAAAAATGTATTTATTGTTGTATTGTTTTGTTTTTTATTCCCCCTTCGGGGGCTGGGGGGCTAATTTTTCGTTGTTTTTGTGACGATTTTTATCTCGAACAGATTTCAAATCCATTTTTTTATCAAAAGCGGCTTGCAAATCAATTCCTGTTTGATTGGCTAAACACAATACAACAAAAACAACATCGGCCAATTCTTCGCCTAAGTCTTTGTTTTTATCACTTTCTTTCTCGGACTGTTCTCCATAACGGCGAGCGATGATTCGGGCTACCTCGCCTACCTCTTCAGTTAGCTGAGCCATATTCGTCAATTCGTTAAAATAACGAACACCGTGTTCTTTAATCCAATTATCTACGTCTAGTTGTGCATTTTTCAAGTTCATTTGTTTATGTTTTTTTTGTTAAACTTTGTTAAACTTTGTCAAAGTTTTGAACTTTGACAAAGTTTAACTGCCATTCTCTATATTTCAATTGTATCAATTTCCTTCATAATCCTATCCGTTTCGCTCAATGCCACGATTATTTTTTGGTAATGCAAAATGTCCTCGTAACTCAATTCTCTTTCCTTGCGGTCTTTGAGCCATTTTTGAGCGGGTTGGTAACCACCTATGTAAAAGTTCCAAGCCACTTCGGGAACGTTCTCAAAATATTGAAGCCCCCCAACCCCCGAAGGGGGCGTTTTGTCGTGGTTGATATAAACCCTTCCTAATGTTTCTGTTGTTTTTTCATAATATAGTTTTCCTACTATATTTGTTCCATCCTCAGGATATTGGGTAATGTAATCCTCAACAACTGGACTTTCTAGTAAATGGATTTGACGTAATTGACTGCCTAAATCGATCAAATCAATGAATTGACGTGGATTTTTTGGATAAGGTACTCTTGGAAAATCAATTTTTAAAAACTCTTTGTATTTGTATCTGTACGTTGGACTGTGTAATACCGCGTAGATATAGTCTAAAATATTTAGTGGTGTAAACTGATTGGTTTCTACTGTTGTGGTACCATCAAATTCCTCAGGATTAAAATACAAACCCAATTGCTCCCCAATTTGATTCACAATTTCCATATTTAAATTAGGTGTACGAACCACTTCATCTAATAAACTTTGTTGGTCGGTTTTTTCTGGATACAGGTAAAGTGGACATATAAATGCTGATCTATTCATTGCTGAGAATATACTTTGATCCGTAATATTTTTAGTAACAAAAATGTCTGAATAGAATAATGCTCCTCCTTGTGCAGGTTTGTTTGTGATTAAACTTATATTATCATTATTTAATAAATGTTTCATTACTTCATTTCTAGGATAACAATGAAAACCTTTTGTTTTACCAGTGTAAAAAGTCCATCTTATATCAAACGGTCTACTTGAAACTTGAGTAAAAACTCCTTTATCAGGATAATTTGTAATTAAATCCTTTTTAGCAAAATTCACTTGCCAATCTCTAACATCTTTACCTAATTGATATTTTGTTCTTGCTGTTTCATCATCTAAATTTAAAAAATCATTGATAACATTTTCAACTTCTTCTTTTGATGAATGAATTGTAAAATTATCTCTCGCTGTAACAATTCCAACGTTATTCAATGGAAATAAATTAACTAATGAAAAACCTTCATCATATTCTTCTTTAACTTCAAAGTTTTTGTTTACAAAATAATAATCTGGAGCAACATTTGGCAATTTTTTATATTCAATAGTTTTTATTGAATTATTTGAAAGGAAATCGTATTTCAAATCTCTTTTACCAAATAAATCATAATGAAAAACTTCTGACAATTCATCAACATTTTTCTTACCTGTTTTTACAAATAAATTGATAGAAACACCTTGCATAATATCAAATACATTTTGGTCTGCACTTCCGTCTGGTGAAGTTTCATTGCGTCTAGTATTTCCGTGTAAATCGATGGTGTAAATTTTGTCAAAAGTTTTCAGTAAATTCCAACGCATTCCTCTAAAAGTAGGATTGTCTAAAAAACCGTGAGGATTGATATAGGCTACAATTCCCTCTCCATTTTTTTCCACCAAATATTGCGCAAAACGTATAAATTTCACATAATCATCATTTACCATTTTAGGGTTTCTTTCTTTCAATTTTTCTTTTCCGCCTGGTTCTTTTTTGTAATCTTCCATCAAATCCATAATCCATTTTCCTTTATTAGAACTTTCACCAGAATACGGTGGATTTCCAATGACGCACATTACAGGTGTATCTCTCTTAATTTGGTTTGCTAATGTAGATTCATCAGAAAGCCAACTTGCAAAGAGTGTACCTGTATCTTTGTGGTGTTCTTCCAGAGAATTGGTGAGGAAAATATTAAAACGCT
>ERZ650300.300-NODE-300-length-28781-cov-28.509330_pt1 | contig 28781 bp, 24 predicted proteins | sample MGYA00376236_ERZ650300 | MGnify/ENA primary metagenome ERZ650300 (study PRJEB26733, sample SAMN07839303) | wastewater metagenome | biome: urban; feature: wastewater treatment plant; material: waste water | place: USA: North Carolina | collected 2016-04-28 ...
GCATTGTGCGCTTTCCGCAGCACGGCAATCAGGCCGGGCTGCTGCTGCGCAACGCCGAGGTGGCGCTGTACGCCGCCAAGCAGGCGCACAAACCGTGGAGCGAATACAACGCCGAACAAGTGGGCAGCCGCCGCGAGCAATTGTCGCTGCTGGGCGAATTGCGCCGCGCGGTCGAGCAGCACGAAATGCATGTGTTTTATCAGCCGCAGGTCAGCATCAACCAAGGCCAGCTGGTGCAGGCCGAGGCGCTGGTGCGCTGGCGCCACCCGGAGCGCGGCTGGGTGCCGCCGTCGGCGTTTATCCCGTTTGCCGAACAAACCGGCCGCATTCGCTCGCTGACCGACTGGCTGCTGAACGAAGTGGCCCAGCAAACCACCGCCTGGCGCGCCAGCGGCCAGCCGTTGACCATCTCGATCAACGTCGCCGTGCATGACCTGGAAGACCCGGACTTTCCCAAGCGGGTGGCCGCCGCCCTGCGCCGCCACGACGCCCAGCCACAGGATTTGTGCCTGGAAATCACCGAAGGCGGGCTGATGGCCGACCCGGAACAAGCCCGCGCCACCCTCACCGCCCTGCACGAGGCCGGCCACCGGCTGGCGATTGACGATTTTGGCACCGGCTACTCCTCGCTGGCCTACCTGAGCCATCTGCCGGTGGACGAGCTGAAAATCGACCGCAGCTTCATCATGGATCTGAACCTGCACAACCGCTCGATTGTGCTGTCCACCATCAGTCTGGGCCATGCGCTGGGCCTGAAAGTGGTGGCCGAAGGCGTGGAAACCGGCAATCAATACCGCGAGTTGGCGCTGCTGGGCTGCGACATTGCCCAGGGGTATCTGATCGCCAAGGCGCTGCCGCTGGAAGAGTTCAACGCCTGGCGCCACGCCCACCCCCACGAATGCGACTGGGGCAGCTGCCCGGACGCCGCGCCGGATTTGCCGCCGGGCGGGGTGACGCGGATGCTGGAAGGCGGGCAATAAGAGCCACTCACAAAACCCAGCAAAGCGGTCCTGGCTAGGCGTGTGACCGCAGACAGTACAAGCAGTACGGCAAGGTCACACAACAACGCCAGGGGGTTTTGTGAGCGGTCTCAACCGCCAAACAATGCACTACCCCTGCCGCCACAACCCCGCCGCCGCGCGCGCGGTGCGGCGCAGATTGGCCGCCGCCTGCGCCAGCGCCTCGTCCAGGCTGACCGGGCCGGGCACGATGGGCAGGATGGCGCGCACGCCCAGCGGGTAGAGCGCCTCATGGCCCTCGCCCAGACAGCCCACCAAAGCCAGCACCGGCACGCCAGCGGCCTGGGCGCGGCGGGCGACGCCGCTGAGCACTTTGCCGCCGGCCGATTGGCCATCGGCGCGGCCTTCGCCGCTGATTACCCAGTCGGCGCCGCGCAGCGCTTCATCCAGCCGCACGGCGTCCATCACCCAGTCGATGCCGGGACGCAGACGGGCGTCAAACGCCGCCAGCGCGGCAGCGCCCATGCCGCCGGCCGCGCCCGCGCCAGGCAGTGCGGCCACGTCGCGGCCGCAGGCCTGCGCCAGATAACGGCCCCAGTGCGCCAAGGCGGCGTCCAGTTGCGCCACCTCGGCCGGGCCGGCGCCTTTTTGCGGTGCAAACACCGCGCTGGCGCCGCGCGGGCCGCACAGCGGGTTATCCACATCGCAGGCGACAGCCACCTGCACGCCGGCCAGCGCCGCCTGCATGGGCGCCAAATCCAGCGTGGCCAGTTGCGCCAGCGCCGCGCCGCCGGGCGGCAGCGGCTGGCCGTCGGCATCCAGCAGGCGCGCGCCCAGCGCCTGCAACATGCCGGCGCCGCCGTCCTGGGTGGCGCTGCCGCCCAGGCCCAGCAAGATGCGCCGCGCGCCCTGCGCCAGCGCGGCGGCGATCAACTCGCCCACGCCGTAGGTGCTGGCGCGCAAGGGGTCGCGCTCGCTGCGCGGAATCCGCATCAGGCCAGCGGCCTCGGCCATTTCAATCAAGGCCGTTTCACCGTCGCCCAGCACGGCAAAACGCGCATCGACCGGCGCGCCCAGCGGGCCGCGCACGGTGTGGCGCAGCAACTGGCCGCCAGTGGCGCTGACCAGCGCATCCAGCGTGCCTTCGCCGCCGTCGGCCAGCGGCAGGCACACACACTCCGCATCCGGCCACAGCTCGCGCACGCCCTCGGCAATCGCCTGGGCGGCAGCGTCGGCCGGCAGGCTTTCTTTGAAGCTGTCCGGGCAGATCACGATTTTCATCAGGCGGCATCCATCAGCTGTTGATACAGAAACACCGTCACTCGGGCCACTTCCGCCGCCAGCTGGCGCATATCGCCACCCTGGCCGCTGTGGCCGCCGGCGTCGGACTGATACAACAACACCGGCTGGCCCAGCTCGCCCAGGCGGGCGGTGAACTTGCGCGCGTGGCCAGGGTGCACGCGGTCGTCGCTGCTGGAGGTGGTCACCAGGGTGGCCGGATAACGCACGCCGGCTTGCAGACGCTGGTAGGGCGAATAGGCCGCCAGCGCGGCGTGGTGCTCGGGGTCGGCCGGGTCGCCGTATTCGTCGATCCAGCTTGGCCCGGCGGACAGTTCGGTGTAACGCAGCATATCGGTCAGCGGCACTTCGCACACCACCGCGCCAAACAGCTCGGGCGCCTGAGTCATCGCCGCCGCCACCAACAGGCCGCCATTGCTGCCGCCCTGAATGCCCAGCCGCGCCGGGCAGGTCACGCCGTCGGCGATCAGTTGGCGGGCAATCGCCAGAAAATCATCAAACGCCACTTGCCGGCGCTCGGCCAGCGCCGCCTCGTGCCAATCCGGGCCAAATTCGCCGCCGCCGCGAATGCAGCTGAGCACAAACACGCCGCCTTGCTCCAGCCACTGCCGGCCGAGCGCGCCCAGGTAAAACGGCGTCATCGGCACGGCAAAACCGCCGTAACCATACAGCAAGGTCGGGCGCTGGCCGTCGTGCGGCGCGTCGCGGCGGGCCACGACAAAATACGGGATGCGCTCGCCGTCCGGGGCGATGGCGTGGCGCAGCTGCGCGTGCATCTGCTCGGCGGCAAAGCGCGGCGGCTGGCCGCGCAACGCCTGCGGCGTCAGGCTGGCGTCGGCGTCCAGCCAGTACAGGGTGGAGGGGGTGAGAAAATCATCGTAGCCAAACAGCAGCACATTGCTCTGCCACGGCTGGTCCACCATCTCCAGTTGGCCCTGGCCGGGCAATGGCGCGCGCTGCGCCTGCCAGCCGTCGGCGGTGGGGGTGTACACCCACAGCTGGCTGACGCCTTCGTCCAGCACATGCACAAACAGGCAGCTGCGCCCGGCCAGCGCGCCATCCACCGACTGGCGCGGGCCCGGGGTGAACAAGGGCAGCGGGTCGATATCACCCGCGCACAGCGCCTGCCAGTCCAGCGCCAGCAGCACGCCGGCGTCCAGATCGCCCCAGGCTTGGTTCAGCCGCACAATCAGCTGGCCAGCCACCACGCCGTCGATGTCCACCTTGGGCGGCAGCGGCAACGCCTGCCGGCTGAGGTCGGGCAGCACGCGCCAGTAGCGGGTGCGGTAAAAGCTCAGCGCTTCTTCGATGATGTCCACCGGCTCGCCGCCGTCCGGGTTGAGCATGCGCCAGGCGCTGACCGCCAGGGCGCGATGTTCGGCTTTCAGCAGGCTGTGCGCCTGGGCAAACGGCTGGCCGCGCTGCCAGAGCTTGACCTCGCGCGGATAGCCCGAGGCGGTGGCGTCGGCTTCGCTCAGCACCACGGCGGCGTACAGGCTGTCCGGGTCGCGCCAGGTCACGCTGTGCTTGCCGGGCGGCAGCTGAAAACCCTCGGCGACAAAGGCGCGCGCGTCCAGGTCGTATTCGCGCAGGCAGGCGGCGTCGCCGCCATCGGCCGACAGCGACAATAAACAGCGCGCCGGCCGCTCGGTGCAATGGTCAATCCCGGCCAGATGCCAGTCCACGCCCTCGGCGGCGGCCAGCGCGTCCAGGTCGAACAACACTTCCCAGGCGTCGCGGTTGGCGCGGTAGTCGTCGGGGCGAATGCGGCGGTACACCCCGCGCGGATGCGCCGGGCTTTGCAAAAAGTGGTGCCACCAGCCGGCATGCGCCTCGACAAAGGGCACGCGCTCATCGTCGCGCAGATGCTCCAGCACTTCGTCGGCCAGCGCGGCAAAGCGCGGGTCGGCGTCCAGCTGGGCGGCGGTGCGCGCCTGTTGCTCGGCGCACCAGGCGCGGGTGGCGGCGGAATCGTCTTCCAGCCAGAGGTAGGGGTCGGTGTGCATGAGAGAGCCAGGAAAAGTCAGAATGGCCGGATTGTACCGCGAGAAATCCAGGCGCAAAAAACCCGCCGGGGAGAGCCGGCGGGGCAAGCATTCGGGGCTGGGTGCACTTCTGTTCGGCCCGCAGGCCGCCCCCCATCCGTGTCCAGACCCGAGAGGGATGAATCACACTCACACCTCACCGCCACGCCCATGGGCGCGGCGGCTCGGGATCAGTACATCATGAACATGCGTTGCAGGTCTTTGGTGTTCTGAGTCTTGGTCAGGCCCAGCATCAGCAGGATGCGGGCTTTTTGCGGGGACAGGTTGTCAGCAGCGACAAAATCCAGCTCGTCATCGTTGGCTTCGCCATTGCGGGCGGTGATGCCGGTGCCGGTGCGCGAGCTGCGCACCACGATCATGCCCTTCTTGCGGGCTTCGGTCAGTGCGGCCTTCACCGGGGTGGACAAGCTGCCGTTGCCGGTGCCGGCGTGGACAATGCCCACGTCGCCGGCGGCGGCAAAGGCGTCAATGGCGGTGCGGGTGGCGTTGGCGTAGCTGTACACCACGTTGACGGCCGGCAGCTTGTCCAGCTTGCTGACGTCAAATTCGCTGTCGGTGGTGTGCTTGCGCGCGGTGCCGCGATAGAACATCGGCTTGCCCGACACCATATAGCCCAGCGCGCCCAGGTCGGCGCTGCGGAAGGTGTCGGTGGTCATGGTGTTGCTCTTGGTCACATCGCGGGCGGCGTTGATCTGGTCGTTCAGCGACACCAGCACGCCACGGCCGGCGGCGTCCTTGCTGCTGGCCAGGGCCACGGCGTTATACAGATTGATCGGGCCGTCGGCGCTGATGGCGGTGGACGGACGCATGGCGCCAACCAGCACCACCGGCTTTTTGCTCTTGACCGTCAGGTTCAGGAAGTAGGCGGTTTCTTCCAGGGTGTCGGTGCCGTGGGTGATGACGATGCCGTCCACGTCACGCTGGGCCAGCAATTCGTTGACGCGCTTGGACAGCTTCAGCCAGTGGTCGTTGGTCATGTTTTCGCTGGCGATCTGGAACACTTGCTCGCCCTTGACGTTGGCGACGTTCTTCAGCTCGGGCACAGCTTCGATCAGGCGCTCGACGCCCACCTTGGCGGCGGTGTAGCCGACGGTGGTGGTGGAGGTGGCGCCGGTGCCGGCAATGGTGCCGCCAGTGGCCAGAATCATCACGTTCGGCTTGTCGGCGGCCATGACGGCGGCGGACAGCAGCACGCTGGACAATACGGTCAGACGCAGGGTTTGGATCATCATCAGACAGTTCCTCGCAGTTTATTCACGCTTTGAAGCACGGGCGCGCTGGGTGGGACGCGCCGTGGCCGCCTCCCGTCGGGTGTGGGAGCAGGTGGCCCGAATAACGCACAAAGCGCGCCAGCGGCGCGCCCTCGGGCACTTTTTGATAATAGATTGATCAAATATGATTTTTTGCCGGATGCGCACAAACAGTAATCGGGAAACCGAACAAAACACCGTTCGCCCGTTCGCCGCGCCGAACACGCCCGCCTTGGCCAACTGAGAATGTCAGGCCGCGGACAATATATTTTATGCATGGACAGAGGGTGGATAGCCCAACGCCCAGCCCATTCAATTGCCAGCGGGCGATGCCAATATCCAATAGCATGATTTACAAAGCAAAACATTCAAAACAGCTTGCAATTGCCATGATGGCCTCCCTGTTGCCGTAAACACGAATACCGCCTGTAGAATAGGCCGGATTTTTGCTTAACCTGAATTCAGGAAGGCCGAAAAACATTCTCGGCCATCACGGCCGTTTTGGTCCGGATTTTTTAGCGAATTGATCTAGGCTGAAACGTGCAATACACAATACATCGCGCGCCGGCGCAGGCTGGCCAGGCAATATGGGGGTGCGTCATGCCAACAAAGACAAAATGGGATAGCCGGTTTTTTCTGACCGGCGCGGGGGTGCTGTCGGTGATGTTCATGCTGGACGGCGATTGGCTGCTGCTGCCGCTGGCGCTGGCAGTGTTGCTGTGGGGCGCGCGCCAGGCGGATAGCGAACGGGTGGCGCGGCTGATGTCCGGCGAGGGCGACGCTGACGCGCTGTCCATGCTGTTTGAGCCGCGCCGCAGCCACAGCCTGCTGCCGCTGGATCACTTTACCTGTCGTGATCTGATGTTCTATCGCGCCGGCTGGCCGGTGTACCGCTTTTTGCGTTCCAGCCGCTGCTGGTTTGAGTTTGTTGGCGAGCGCGAGCAAGTGGGCACGCTCACCGAGCAGCATATTCTGGTGTTCCCTGGCGTGGTGTATTGCAAACGCGAAGATGTGGCGCTGGACGAAGCGCCCGCGCGGCAACGCTAAGAGCGGCACTCAACGCGGCTGACAACACCAGCGAAGCGGCCCTGGCCAGGCGTGCGACCACAGACAGTACCGGGTTCACGGCACAACGCCAGGGGGTTGTGAGCGGCGCTCCCCCCATACCGTCGGCGCGGGCCACCCGCGCCGGCCGCCATCACGCCAGATAATGCCCGTATAAAATCCCGCCCCACACCACGGCCAGATTGATCAGGCCCAGCAGCTGGGCGGCGCTGCCCATGTCCTTGGCGCGTTTGGCCAGCGGGTGGCGGTCCAGCGAGGTGTGGTCCACGGCGGCTTCAATGGCGGAATTCAACAGCTCGATAATCAGCGTGGCCAGCGGCGCCGCCATCATCAGCGCGCGCTCAATCGGCGTCACCGGCAGCCAGATGGCCAGCGGCAGCAGCACGGCGGCCAATAGCGACAGCTGGCGAAACGCCGCCTCATGGCGAAACGCCGCGCCCAGGCCATCCAGCGAATAGCCCAGCGCATTGATCAGGCGGCGCAGGCCGGTTTTGCCCTTGAACGGGCTTTCAGTGTGTCCAGTCATTAAAACTCGCGGGGTGGCCGCCGCATGGCGGCGAGGTCACAGAGGGGTTGGATTCAGGGTTTAGCGCCGCGCCCAACACTCAGCGCAGCGCACCTGGCTAGGCGTGTGAGCGCAGACAGTACACAAGTACGGCAAGGTCACACAACAACGCCAGGGGGTTTTGTGAGCGGCGCTTAGGTGGGCGCTTCAGCAAAGCCGGTCAGCACATCCACCTGCGCCGGGCGTTGCAGCCACTGCACGCGCGGCTGCATGGCCGGGCTTAGCCAGGTGTGGCCGTCGGCTTCAACCAGCAATACATCGCGGATGGCAAAGCGGCCGGCCAGCCGGGCGATGTCGGCGCGCGGGGCAAAAAACAGCGGTTTGCTGGCCACGTCCGAGCGCAGGCCGGCGTCGGGGCCCGGCTCCACCAGCACGGTGGCGGCCTGGCGCTGGCAGGCGGCCGAGCCATTGCGTGGGTCGATCAAATGGCAGTAGCGCACGCCGTCCAGCTCAAAATAGCGCTGATAATCGCCCGAGGTGCCCAGCGCCTCGCCGTCGTGCAACACAATCACCGCCATCGCCTGGTTGTCGCGCGGGGCTTGCAGGCCCACCTTCCAGGGCGTGTCGCCCTTGCTGCCCAGCGCCAGGATATTACCGCCGATATTGATTAAGGCAGACTTAACACCCGCCTGGCGCAGCCGGTCGGCCACCCGGTCCAGCGCCCAGCCCTTGGCCATGCCGCCCAGGTCAAACGACACCGCGCGGTTGCGGCTGCTGACCCGCTGGCCGTCAAACTGCACATCGGCCATGCTCGGCGCGCTGGCGAGCAACCGGGCCAGCGCGCCGGGCTCGGGGCGCACCGGGGCGAAGCTGTCGGCATGAAAACCCCACAGCGCCACCAACTGGCCGATGGCCGGGTTAAACAGGCCCTCGGCGCGGGCCGAGATATCTTGCGCCTGGCGCAGCAGGCCCAGCACTTCGCTGTCGGTGTCCACCGGCTGGCCGGCGGCCAGCGCGCGGTTGATGCGGGTCAGCTCGCTGTCGTCGCGCCAAGCGTGCAGGCGCACATGCCAGCGGTCCAGGTCCGCCAGCGCGGCGGCCACCGCCGGGCGCGCCACGTTTTCTGGCACATCCGCCGTGGTGATTTGCACGCGGGTGCCAAACACATAGCTTTCTTGCTGCCACAGGGTGGGTTCGCGCTGGCAGCCGGCCAGCAGCATCAGCGCCGCCAGCAGGCCGGCCAGACGGCTCAGGCGGCGCATCGCCGCTCCAGCGCGTCGATGAACAGGCCGGCCACGTTCAGGCCGGTCTGGTCCATGATTTCCCGAAAGCAGGTGGGGCTGGTGACGTTGACTTCGGTCAGGTGCTCGCCAATCACGTCCAGCCCCACCAGCAACAGCCCGTCGGCTTTCAGGCGCGGGCCCAGCGCCTGGGCGATTTCGCGGTCGCGTGCGCTTAGCTCACGCGCTTCGCCGCGCCCGCCAGCGGCCAGATTGCCGCGCGTCTCGCCGGCTTTCGGGATGCGCGCCAGGCACCAGGGCACCGGCTCGCCGTCGATCACCAGCACGCGCTTGTCGCCATCGACAATCTGCGGCAGATAGCGCTGCGCCATGATGGTGCGCTCGCCGCGCAGGGTCATGGTTTCCAGAATCACCGACAGATTGGGGTCGCTTGGGCTGACGCGAAAAATCCCGTCGCCGCCCATGCTGTCCAGCGGTTTCAGGATGGTGTCGCCCTGCTCGCCGACAAAGGCGCGCAGGCGCTCGGGCTGCGAGCTGACCAGGGTGGGCGTGGTCCATTCCGGAAACTGCAAAATCGCCAGCTTCTCGTTATAGTCACGCAAAGCCTGGCCGCGATTGAACACCCGCGCGCCCTGGGTTTCCGCCAGCGACAGCAGATGGGTGGCGTACAGGTATTCGGCGTCAAACGGCGGGTCTTTGCGCATCACCACCGCGTCAAACGCCAGCAGCGCGCAGTCTTCGGCGGCGCCGCGCACAAACCAGTCTTCGTGCCCGGTCAGGCTGATCGGGCTGACCTTGGCGCGCACCACGCCAGCGGCCACGTACATATCCTCGGCCAGCAGCGCGTAGAGCGAATGCCCCCGGCGCGCGGCTTCTTCCATCATGGCGAAAGTGGAGTCTTTGTAAATCTTGAACGACTCCAGCGGGTCGGCAATAAAGGCAATGCGCATCGGGGGTTCTCCAGAAAACATCAGCCACGCAGGGGATCGGTATTGTCCAGCTCAACCGCCCCGGCCAGCAAGGCCAGGCGCGCCACCACGCCGTAGGCGTAAAAGCGGTTGGGCGGGCAATCCGGGCTGCCCTTGCGGTCCGGCAGGCAGGGCGATTCAAACGACAGCGGCACAAAGTGCATGCCCGGCGCGTTGAGGTTTTCGTCCACGCCACGGCCGGTGTGCACCCGGTAAAAGCCGCCCACCACATAGCGGTCGATCATATACACCACCGGCTCGGCCACGGCTTCGTTGACCTGCTCGAAGGTGTACACGCCTTCTTGCACGATCACCTCGCTGACTTCCTGGCCTTCCTTGATCACCGCCATCTTGTTGCGCTGCTTGCGGTTCAGGCCAATCACCTCACGGGCGTCTTTCACGCTCATGATGCCCATGCCATAGGTGCCGGCGTCGGCCTTGACGATGACAAACGGCTTGGCGTCGATCTTGTGTTCGCGGTATTTGGCGGCAATCTTGCCCAGCATCTGATCCACCACCTCGGCCAGCGCTTCTTCGCCCTGGCGCTGATGAAAGTCCAGCCCCTTGCAGCCGTTGAACAGCGGATTGATAAACCACGGGTCAATGCCAATCAGCTCGGCAAATTCGTGGGCTACCTGATCATAAGCGGCAAAGTGGTTGCTCTTGCGCCGCACCGCCCAGCCGCCATGCAGCGGCGGCAACACCGCCTGATCGACATTGCGCAGGATTTCAGGCACGCCAGCGGACAGGTCATTATTCAGCAGCACCACGCAGGGGTTGAAATCATCGCCCAGGCTGACGCGATGGCCGTGGCGCACCAGCGGCTCGATGGTCAGCGTCTCGCCGTCGCCCAGCTCCAGCACGGTGGGCGCGGTGACTTCCGGCGACAGACTGCCCAGCCGCACTTTCAGCCCGGCCAGCTCCAGAATGTGTTTGAGCGCGGCGACATTGCGCAGATAAAAGGTATTGCGGGTGTGGTTTTCTGGCACCAGCAGCACGCTGCGCGCCTCGGGACAGATTTTTTCCAGCGCGCTTTGCGTGGCCTGCACCGCCAGCGGCAAAAAATCCTGGCTCAGGTTGTTAAAGCCGCCCGGAAACAGGTTCATGTCCACCGGCGCCAGCTTAAAGCCGCTATTGCGCAAATCCACCGAGCCGTAAAACGGCGGGGTGTATTGCGTCCACTGGCTGCGGAACCAGTGTTCGATCTGCGGCTGGGCATTCAGGATGCGGGTTTCCAGCTCGCGCAGCGGGCCAGTCAACGCAGTGGTCAGGCAAGGAACGGGCATGATGCGCCTTTCATGGACGGCAGAAAATCAGACAGCCGGCCACGCGGATCCCGCGTCCCGGCTTACCTGATTTTTAGCACGGCAAGGTTGCAATTTTTTTCGGCCTCACACGCGGGGTCACCGTCAGGCGGGCCAGAAACTGAATTGCTAGATGGCGGGGAGAACGGTTTTTTCAAGGCGGACATGTACACGCAGTTACATTCCGACACCCATCGCTCACAGACCCCGCTCAGGGGGCGGCGTAATCTTCACTCATCGGCTGCGACAACGCAGCGATCCCCGAAGCCTCGGGGGCAAACCCAAACCCTGAATGTGTGAAAGATAAAAGGATAGCCGCCATGAACGCCAAGACCCTGACCCAATCCCTGATCGCTGGTGTGTTTGCCGTGTCCGCCGGCCTGGGCTTTGCCGCCGACGCCGCCAAGCCGGAAGCCAAACCCGCCGCCGCGCCGGCCCCGGCCGCTGCGGCAGCCGCCCCGGCCGCCAAGGCTGACGCCAAGCCGGAAGTGAAGGCCGAGGTGAAGAAAACCGACAAGACCGAGAAGAAAGACGTGAAGAAGGCGGAACACAAGGCCGAGCACAAGGCGGAAAAGAAAGTCGAAAAGACTGAAGCCAAGCCGGAAGCCGCCAAGCAATAAGCGCCCGGCCCGCGCCCTGAGTTTTCATCCCCCGCCGCAGGCTCCTTGCGCCGGGGGTTTTGTGTGTTCTGCCACAGCGCGAATCAGGCGGACTCCCGCCAAATCAACCACACCCGCGCATCAAACTCCAGCTGCGCATACCCCGGCGCCAGATGCTCGCACAGTTGGTAGAACGCCTTGTTGTGCTCGCTTTCTTTCAGATGCGCCAGTTCGTGGGCGACGATCATGCGCAGCATGGGTTCGGGCGCGTCGCGGAACAGCGCGCCGATGCGGATTTCGTGGCGGGTTTTCAGTTTGCCGCCTTGCACGCGGGCGGCGCGGGTGTGGGTGCCCAGCGTGCCGCGCACCGGGTGTTGCTGGCTGTCGTACAGCACTTTGGCCAGTGGCGGGGTGTTTTTCAGGCCGCGTTGTTTCAGCGCCTGGGCGTAGTCGTACAGCGCGCGGTCGGACTGGATGTCGTGCGCGCCGTCCGGGTAGCGTTGTTGCAGCCAGTCGCCCAGCCGGCCTTGGTCGCGCAGCGCGGCCACTTGTTCGATCAGTGGCGGCGGGTAGCCGGTGAGGTAGCGCAGTTCAGCCATGTTGCGGGCCGCGCACCGGGCAGACGGTGCAGCCTTCGTCGCCGTCAAAGTGTTGGTCCATGCTTAGCGCCGGGGCGTCGTGGCCGGTGTTGCCCACCACTTTGGCCGGCACGCCGGCCACGGTGGCGTGCGCTGGCACTGGGGCGAGCACCACGCTGCCGGCGCCGATCTTGGCGCCTTCGCCGACGGTGATATTGCCCAGCACGGTGGCGTTGGCGCCAAGCAGCACGCCGTTGCCGATTTTGGGGTGGCGGTCGCCGCATTCCTTGCCGGTGCCGCCCAGGGTGACGCCTTGCAAGATGGAGACATTGTCGCCAATCACGGCGGTTTCGCCGACCACAAAGCCGGTGGCGTGGTCCAGCATCACGCCGCAGCCGATGCGCGCGGCCGGGTGGATGTCCACGCCCATCACTTCAGAGATGCGGTTTTGCAAAAACAGCGCCAGCGTCTTGCGGCCCTGGCCCCACAGCCAGTGGGTGACGCGGTAGGCTTGCAGGGCGTGAAAACCCTTGTAGTACAGCAGCGGGGTGGAGTAGGCGTCGCAGGCCGGGTCGCGCACATAGCAGGCTTCGATGTCGGCGCGCATGGCGGCGCGCAGGGCGTCGTCTTGTTGCAGGGCTTCGTCGATCAGCTCCATCAGCGCGCGGCTGTCCATCACCGTGGCGGCCAGTTTGGTGGACAAATGAAAGCTCAACACGGCTTCCAGCGTGCGGTGGCGCAGCACGGTCATGTGCAAAAAGCTGGCCAGCAGCGGTTCGTCGGCGGCGCTGGCGGCGGCTTCGCGGCGCACGGCGTCCCAGACGGGGTCTTCAATCACGGGTGTGGCAGTGTTCATCAGGCGGGGTTCCGGCAAAGGCGGCGCGCCCCGCCGGCAGGTGTGCCGGCGGGGCGGACGGTTCGGGTCACATCAACAGCGAGATGGGGCCAGTTTATAGCAGCACAACGTCGAATTGTTCTTGCGTGTACTGGCTTTCCACCGCCAGCGAAATCGGCTTGCCGATAAAGTCGATCAGCATGGCCAGGCTTTGCGATTCTTCGTCGAGGAACATATCAATCACCGACTGGGCGGCGAGAATGCGAAAGCCCTTGGCTTCAAACTGGCGCGCCTCGCGCACGATTTCGCGCTGGATTTCATAGCAGACGGTTTGCGCGGTCTTGATTTCGCCGCGCGCCTGACAGGTGGGGCAGGGTTCGCACAGCACATGCGCCAGGCTTTCGCGGGTGCGCTTGCGGGTGATTTCCACCAGGCCCAGGCTGGTAAAGCCGTTCAGGGTGACGCGGGTGCGGTCGCGCGCCAGCGCCTTGGCCAGCTCCAGCAGCACCGCCTGGCGGTGGTCTTCGCGGTCCATGTCGATAAAATCGACAATGATGATGCCGCCCAGATTGCGCAGGCGCAGCTGGCGGGCGATGGAATAAGTGGCTTCGAGGTTGGTCTTGAAGATGGTGTCTTCAAAGCTCTTGGCGCCAACAAAACCGCCAGTGTTGACGTCGATGGTGGTCATCGCCTCGGTCTGGTCGATGATCAGATAGCCGCCGAATTTCAGGTTGACCCGGCGCGCCAGGGCTTTCTGGATTTCGGCTTCAATGCCATGCATCTCGAACAGCGGGCGCTCGCCGCTGTAGCGGGTGATCTTGGGCAGCGCCTGGGTGACGTAATCCTCGGCAAACTCCACCATCTTGCCGTAGTTCTCGGTGGAATCGACGATGATTTTTTCGGTGCATTCGCTGACCATATCGCGCAGCACGCGCAGCGCCAGCGACAAATCCTGATACAGCAGGGTTTGCGCCGGGCTGATGCGCGCGCGGCTTTCGATGTCGGCCCACAGTTTGGTCAGATAGCCAATGTCGGCGGCCAGCTCTTCATCCGAGGCGGTTTCTGCGCTGGTGCGGATGATGTAGCCGCGCGGCGAGCCGGACGGCAGCAGCGCTTCCAGCCGTTCTTTCAGTTGGGCGCGCTCTTGCTCGCTGTCGATTTTTTGCGAAACGCCGATATGGGTTTCCTGCGGCAGGTGCACCAAAAAGCGCCCGGCCAGGCTGATCTGGGTGGACAGCCGCGCGCCCTTGGCGCCAATCGGGTCTTTGATCACCTGCACCAGCACGGTCTGGCCTTCAAACAGCATGTTCTCGATGCGCGCCGGCGCCTCTGGGTGCTGGCGCTGTTCGAGAATGTCGGCAATGTGCAAAAAGGCCGCGCGCTCCAGGCCGATTTCGATAAAGGCGCTTTGCATGCCGGGCAGCACGCGGCGCACCTTGCCCAGATAAATATTGCCCACCAGCCCCCGGCTGGCGGCGCGCTCGATGTGCAATTCCTGCACGATGCCGTCTTCCAGCATCGCCACCCGGGTTTCTTGCGGGGTGATGTTCACCAGGATTTGTTCGTTGGCGCGCTGCACCTCGCGCTGCCACTGCGCCAGCAGAATGGATTCACTGTTCATGGCCATGGCTCCCCAAAATATCCAGGCCATGCATGGCCAACAGGCGTGCGGTTTCGCACAGCGGCAGCCCCATCACGCCGGAGTAACTGCCGTCCAGATGGGCGATAAAACTGGCGGCGCGGCCCTGAATGCCATACGCGCCGGCCTTGTCGAACGGCTCGCCGCTGGCGATGTAGCCATCCAGCATGGCGGCAGTCAAGGGCAGCAGCTCGACGCGGCTGACCGACAAGGCGCTGTCGGCGCGCGCGCCCTGGCACACCGCCACGGCGGTGAGCACCTCGTGGCTGCGGCCGGACAGGCGTTGCAGCATGGCGCGCGCCTCAAAGGCGTCGGCCGGCTTGCCCAGGATTTCGCCATCCACCGTCACCGTGGTGTCGGCGGCCAGCAAGGGCCGCGCCGGCAGCCCTTCGGCGGCCACCCGCGCCCAGCCGGCGCGCGCCTTGGCCACCGCCAGCCGCAGCACATAGTCGGCCGGGGATTCGTCGGGCAAGACGGTTTCGTCGATGTCCATGGGCAACTGGATGCAAGCAAGACCGATTTGCGCCAGCAGTTCGCGCCGGCGTGGGCTGGCCGAGGCCAGATAAAGGGGCGGCAAGGCTTCGCCAGGGGGCAAGGTGGTGTGTGTCATGATTTGTCATGGCCTGAATCAGGCTTTTGTTTTATATTGGCGGACCGTGACCAAAGTCCATCCCAAAGGGACGTCCGACATCGGTCATAGGTGTATCACGGCCCGCCAGCGCTTTGCGCCACGATGGCGGCATTGCGCGCTGGCCGCAACAGCCAGACGCCGTGCAACGCCGGCTGGCGCTTGGCCGGTTTCTCGTTAGCTTATCAGCATGCCCGGCTGCTGCAAAACGCCAGGCCATGCCGGCGTTCTCCAGAAGGAATCCAGCCATGTTTGCGTTCTCCCGCTGGTCAGTCAAGAACAAGCTGCTTGCCTTGTTCCTGATGCTCAACCTGATCACTGTCACCGCCTACTCGGTGTATGGCTTTATCCTCAAATCACAAGGGGTGGTCGCCGAAATCGACAGCCGCCTCACCGCCTCGGCCAGCGCGGTGCCCGATGTGCTGGGCAGCGACTATATGCACCGGCTCACCCAGCGCAACGCTGTATCGGCAGAGGAATACCTGCTGCGCATGAGCCAGCTGGGCCGCTACGCCGCGCAAATCAATCTGGCCTATCTGTATGTGGTCAAGATGGACAATGGCAAGGTGGTGTTTTTGTCGGATGGCGCGCCAGAAGAAGAAATCAAGGCCGGCAAGTTCAAAAAGCAGTTTGAAGAATACACCGACGCCAGCGACGGCCTGAAAGACGCGCTGGCCAGCGGCTCGATGCGCTTTGACGAATACACCGACCAATTTGGCTACTTCCGCTCGGTGTTCATCCCGCGCAAGCTGGCCAATGGTGAAACCGTCGCCCTGTGTGCCGACATCCGCATCGACCACGTGCGCAGCCTGCTGCTGAACAACATCATTCAATCGGTGCTGATTGGCCTGGCCAGCTTTATTGTGGGCGGGCTGATCGCCTGGTGGCTGACCGGCATTCTGGCGCGCTCGTTGCAACGCATTGGCGCCGACATCCAGAAAGTGACCTCCGAGCGTGATCTGTCGCGCACCATCAAAATCCCCAGCCAGGACGAAATCGGCCGCATGGCCGACCACCTCAACAGCATGCTGGGCGAAATGCGCCGCGCCATCGAAGACGCCGCCGAAGCCGCCAAAACCAATAGCAGCACCGCGCATGTGCTGAAAGACACCTGTGCCCAGCTGGTGACCAGCGCCGCCGACAGCGCCACCCGCGTCGAGCAAGTCACCCGCTACAACCAGAACATTCGCGCCGAGGCGGAAACCTCGGCCACCCAGGCGCGCGACCTGGCCGGGCGCATCAGCGTGCTGGACGAAAAACTGGCCGGCTCGCGCGAGCAGGTGGAAATCATGATGGAAGCGGTGAACCGCAACGCCGAAACCAGCGTGGGCATCGCCCAGCGCTTTGACGGCCTGGCGCAAAACATCCGCGACATCACCCAGATTCTGGCGCGCATCGCCACCATCTCGGACCAGACCAACCTCCTGGCGCTGAACGCCGCCATCGAAGCCGCCCGCGCCGGCGAGGCCGGCCGCGGCTTTGCCGTGGTGGCCGACGAGGTGCGCAAACTGGCCACGCAAACCCAGTCCACGCTGTCGGAAACCAATGAATTTGTCGAGCGGGTGCTGGCCACCATCGAAACCACCACGCGCGAAGTGTCCGAGCAGGCCGCCGAAAGCCGCGAGCTGGTCAGCGCCTCCAGCACGGTGATCGACACCATCGTGCAAACCAGCCAGCTGATGGAAGAAGCCGCCGATGTGGTGAACCACACCGCCACCAGCGCCGAAAGCATCCGCCACGACATCGAAGCCGTGGGCGGCGAACTGGAGCAGATCAACAACGCCATGCAGGACAACAACCGTCAGGCCGAGCAGATGCGCAACAAGGCCGATGAACTGGGACAGGTGTCGGGCATGCTTAACCAGACATTGTCGAGCTTTCGGGTGTAAAGAGCGCGCGCGCCTGATCCGGGCGCCGGGCGGCGATGTGGCTGCCCCCGCTGCCCAGCTGGCAGGGTTATTCTTCCAGCCGCGCCACCACATCCAATAAATTGGCCACGCTGTCGTCCACCCCGGCAATACGTGTGCAGACATGCTGCACCTTGGCCTGACCGCTGGTGGAGATGGTATTGATGCGGTCGATCTGCGAGGCGATTTGCTGGGTCAGCTCGGTGTTGGCGTGCGCCACGCTGCCGATTTCGGTCGTCGCTTCTGATGTTCTGGCGGCCAGCTTGCGCACCTCATCGGCCACGATGGCAAAGCCACGGCCGCTCTCACCCGCACGCGCAGCCTCAATGGCAGCATTCAGCGACAGCAAATTGGTCTGGTTGGCGATACTCTGGATGGTGGCGACAATGTCATTGATGCTGTGGATTTGCGCGTCCAGCCGGGCGCTGACGGCAGTGGCTTCGCTGGCGTAACGGGCAATCTCATCCGAGATCCCCATCACTTCGTCCAGCTTTTCCCGCGCCTCGTGGGCAATCTGCGAGGTTTGCCGGGAGGCATCAGTAGCCACCGTGGCGGCTTCCAGCTTGGCCATCACCCGGTTGGTGATGTCTGAAGCAAATTTGATCACCTTGTACACCTTGCCATCGGCATCGACGATCGGGTTATACGTCGCCTCCACCCAGACGCGCTCGCCAGCACTGTTGCGCCGCTCGAAACGACCGGACATGAAATGTCCGGCGGCCAGCTGCTTCCAGAAATTCGGGTTTTCCCGGTAAAAATTGTCGGTGCAGAACATCGCATGATGCTTGCCCTGAATTTGCGCCAGGCTATAGCCGGTGGTGCGCAAAAAATTGTCGTTGGCCGTGAGGATGGTGCCGTCAGGCTTGAACTCAATCACCGCCAGTGAATGGTTCAGCGCGGTGAACATGGCGGTTTTTTCCAGCAGGGCAAAGTGGCTGTCGGTGACATCCGAGGCAAGCTTGACCACTTTCACTACCTGGCCATCGGCTTGGCGCACCGGAAAGTACGAGGCTTCCAGCCAGATGACGCGCCCGGACTTGGCCAGGCGACGAAAAGTAGCGTGCTGGGACTGGCCCTGTGCCAGCTGACGCCAGAAGGCTGCGTATTCCGGACTGGCGGCATAACTCGGCTCGCAGAACATGCGGTGATGCTGACCACGTATATCCTCCAGCCGATAGCCCACCAAGGCCAGAAAGCGTGCGTTGGCATCCAGAATCACGCCATCAGGGGAAAATTCAATGCACGCCAGATGTTGGCGAATGGCATTCAGTTCATCGCGACACACGGCCAGTTGCTGCTCAAAAGCGTGGCGTTGCTGTGTGAGGGCGCGCTCGGATTGGGCTTTGCGGATGAACATGGAGCCTCCTTGGTAGGTCTGCCAGGGATACAGAATCCATCTTGAGTATGGATAAGGCTTCCAGTGCTGTCCAGCGCATTTATACGCTCAGTGATTAACCGAAAATTCATATAGTTGCCAGCAATCTCCCCTTGCTATTAAACACATGTTTTTCACCATGAAACGTGATTGGGCGTGGGCACAGGTCATCGACAGCGGGCCTCCACACATCGAGGGAGGCCCGGCCAGCATTACTCGGTGTAATCCACAATCAACGGCGCATGGTCAGAAAACTTCTCACCCTTGTACACGCTGGCGCTGTGCGCCCGTGCCGCCAGCGCCGGGGTGGCAATCTGGTAATCAATGCGCCAGCCCACGTCCTTGGCGTAGGCCTGGCCGCGATTGCTCCACCAGGTGTAGCCGGGAATTTCCGGGTAAAGCTGGCGCCAGATGTCGCGCCAGCCTTCTTCGCCCAATAGCTGGGTCATCCAGGCGCGCTCTTCCGGCAAAAATCCGCTGTTTTTCAGATTGCCCTTCCAGTTTTTCAGGTCGATTTCCTGATGGGCGATATTCCAGTCGCCGCACACCACCACATCGCGGCCGCTGGCGGACAATTCGCGCAGATAAGGCAGAAAGCGCGCCAGAAAATCAAACTTCACCTGCTGACGGTCGTCCGAGCTGGAGCCGGACGGCAGGTATAATGACACCACGGTCAGCGCGCCAAAGTCGGCGCGCAGATAGCGCCCTTCGGCGTCGATGTCGGCAATGCCCAGGCCGATGTCCAGCCGATCCGGCTCGCGCCGCGCGTACAGGCCCACGCCGCTATAGCCTTTTTTCTCGGCGGGGTGAAACCAGCCTTGCAGGCCGTCGGGCGCGCGCATGCGCTCGGTCAGGTCGTCGTGCTGGGCCTTGAGTTCCTGCACGCACACCACGTCGGCGTGCTGGCCGGCCAGCCAGTCGAAAAAGCCTTTTTGCGTGGCCGAGCGGATGCCGTTGAGGTTGGCGCTGATGATTCGTGGCAAGAGAAGTCTCCATGCTATGCTGTCGCCCGTTTTTGCCGGCGCCAGCATGGCCAAGTATTGAAATTGAGGATGCCCAATGAGCGATTTTCGCCAGGATTTTATTCGTTTTGCCGTGGAAGAGCAGGTGTTGCGCTTTGGCGAGTTTGTCACCAAGGCCGGCCGCCTGTCGCCGTATTTCTTTAACGCCGGCCTGTTCAACCACGGCGCCAGCTTGCTCAAGCTGGCGCGTTTTTACGCCCAGGCCATCCGCGCCAGCGGCGTGGAATTCGACATGCTGTTTGGCCCGGCCTACAAGGGCATCACCCTGGCCGGCGCCACGGCGATGATGCTGGCCGAAGACGGCCTGGACATTCCGTTTGCCTTCAACCGCAAAGAAGCCAAAGACCACGGCGAGGGCGGCGTGCTGATTGGCGCGCCGCTGCAAGGCCGGGTGCTGATTATCGACGACGTGATTTCCGCCGGCACCTCGGTGCGCGAATCGGTCGAGCTGATCCGCGCCCATGGCGCCACCCCGGCGGCGGTGTCGATTGCGCTGGACCGCAAAGAGCGCGGCAAGGGCGAATTGTCCGCCGTGCAGGAAGTGCAGCGCGACTACGGCATGCCGGTGGTGGCCATCGCCACGCTGGACGATTTGCTCGGTTATCTGGCGCACAGCCCGGATTTGGCCGACAACCAGGCCAAGGTGCAGGCTTACCGCGACCAGTACGGCGTGTGATGAGCGAGCCGCTGTCTGCGCCCGACGATTGGGCGCGCCGCTTTGGCGGCATTGGCCGGCTGTATGGCGAGGCGGCGCTGGCGCGCTTTCGCCATGCGCATGTCTGCGTGATTGGCGTGGGCGGCGTCGGCTCGTGGGCGGCCGAGGCGCTGGCGCGCAGCGCGATTGGCGAGCTGACGCTGATTGATCTGGACCATGTCGCCCCGTCCAATATCAACCGCCAGGCGCATGCGCTGAGCGACACGCTGGGCATGGCCAAGGTGGACGCCATGGCCGAGCGCCTGTTGCAGATCAATCCGCAGCTGGTGATTCACCGGGTGGACGAGTTCATCGAGCCGGACACGGTGGGCCAGCTGTTGTCCACCCAGCTGGATTATGTGGTGGACGCCATCGACAGCCTGCGCGCCAAGGCGGCGCTGATTGCCTGGTGTCGCCGCCATAAGGTGCCGGTGGTGGTCAGCGGCGGCGCCGGCGGCAAGACCGACCCCACCCGCATTGTGGTGGATGATTTGTCGCGCACCACCGACGACCCGATGGCCTCCAAGCTGCGCTACACCCTGCGCCGTCAGCATGGCTTTGCCCGCGACGGCAAGTTTGGCGTGCCCTGCGTGTTTTCCACCGAGCCTTTGATCCGCCCAAGCGCCGCCTGCGAGGCGGGCGCGGCTGGCGCTCAGGGCTTGAACTGCGCCGGGTTTGGTTCGGTGATGGGGGTGACCGCTGGTTTTGGTCTGGCGGCGGCCAGCCGGGTGCTGCGCGATCTGGCACGCCAGGCGCGTTAGCCGCGGCCGGCCCGTGCATCAAGCCGAGCTGCCAGGGGAAATGCGCCCAGACGCCAGATGACAACACCACGCGACCAGAAGCCACGCCAAAGACATCAAAAAATGCTATTTACGCAGAACAAGATTGCAGCGTCAGTCAGACAAAATCAGCTTGTCAGCACGCTGTCAGCCAGATAAAAACCGCATCAGGCTAACGGTTTTTCCGGCTGGGATGGCTTCTTTTGGCTAAGTGCAGAAAGTTTTTGTTAGAAGGGAAAAACTGCGGTAAAGCCAGGTAAAAAGCCCGGCGCCCCCCGTGACACAGGGGGGGGCTATGCCACAATATATCCATGAACGCTGCCCCGTTTAAAAACCTCTCTCCTCGTATCCTGCTGGTGGATGACGCCGCTGAAGATCGGCTCCTGCTCGCAGACTTCCTCCGACAACAAGGCTATCGCCTTTATGTGGCGGAGGACGGCCTGGATGGTTACCAGAAAGCGGTTGCCATTCAGCCAGACTTGGTCTTGCTGGATATTCATATGCCACGCTGCGACGGATTAGCCACCTGTCGCCGCCTCAAGGCAGACGGACAAACCAGCAAGATCCCGGTGATTTTTCTCACCGCCGCTGCCATGCCGCAAGACCGGGTTGCCGGTCTGAACGAAGGCGCGGTGGACTACGTAACCAAACCTTTCGATTTTGAAGAGGTCAAGTTGCGGGTAGGAATCCACCTCGGTCTGGCCAACAAGGTCCACGCGCCGGCCCGCTCGTCTTCCGCAGCCCCGGAAGATGAAGCGGTGCCTGGTCACGCTTCCAATCTCGACAAGGTTCTGTTTGCTTCGGCACGCAAGATCCTGCGCGAGAGTCTGGCTTCTGCCCCCAATCTGAGTGAACTGGCCACCGCCGTGGGCACCAATACCCGTCGGCTGAACGAGGCCTTCAAGCATTGCGCTGGCGCCACGGTGTTCGACTACCTGCGCGAGCTGCGCCTGTCAGAAGCCCGCCGGCTGCTGGCAGAAAGCGCACTGCCGGTGCAGCAGATTGCCAGCCACTGCGGTTATAGCAATCAGGCCAATTTTTCTACCGCCTTTCGTGAGCGCTTTGGTCTGACGCCCAGCGATTTCCGCCGCGAATCCGAGCCGCACGACGCGCGAGCCTGACATCCCTCCTCGTTGACCAGCCCACGTCAGTACACCGTCTGATCACCCGGCTGGCCTGCGCCATCCCGCCATGGCCAGATTGGCAGCCGCCCCCGCGGGTGGACGCGCCAGCCTGGCGGGATGCAGGCATAATGCACACGTGTCCATTTTCCCTGACTGTCCCGATGAACGCTGTGCTGCGTGTCTGCTTGATTGCGCTTGCCTGGCTGGCCTGGCCTGCCGGCGCCAGCAGCATGCCCACGTTGAACTGGCAGATGTGGGAAGACCCGCTGGGCGGGCGCGACACGCTGGTAGCCTGGCAAAGCGAGCACTTTCGCCCACTGACCGCTGAGCGCATGAATCCGGGATTTTCGTCCTCGGTATTCTGGCTACGAACGCAATTACGCAACACCCGCGCCGAGCCGGTGACTTACTGGCTGGTTCTGGACAATCCCCGACTGGAAGACGTGCAGCTCAGCCAGCGCGCCATGGGCGATATGGGGCCGGGCATCACCCGGGTGGCAGGGTGGCGCTACCCGCAGTTTTGGCGTGAGGTCAGCGCCGACATGGTGGTGTTTCCGATCACCGTGCCTGGTGGAGGCATGGAAGAGCTGATGCTGCGTGTAGAAAGCCGTAGCGCTGTCTCTCTGGGCACTAGCCTGTGGCAACCGCTGGCCTTTCGCGAGCAAGAAACCAACCAGCACCAGTTGCAAGGCCTGATGATGGGCATGCTGGGCGCGGTGGCAGTATATGCACTGATTCAGGGGGTGGTGCGCCGAGATACGGTGTTCACCCTGTTTGCCCTGTGGCTGGCCAGCTTCATGTGCCATGCGCTGGTGTTTCTGGGCTATGGCTACCGGTATTTCTGGACACAGGGTGGCGCCGAGGTGGTGCGGCTGACAGGGGTGATGGGGGCCAGCTCGGCGCTGATGTTCATGCTGCTGTCGATGTCCTTTTTGCACTTTCGCCAGACCCTGCCGCCCTGGATGTATCGCCAAGCCTGGCTGCTGGCCGGGGTGTTGGTGGCGTTGATGCTGTGGATGAGCCTGGGCGACTACCGCATGGCCTCCAGCGTGCTGTCGCTGACCCTGCTCTTGGGCAATGTCAGTTGGGTATTGCCATGTGCACTGGCCTGTATCCGCCGCACGCCCAACGCCAAGCTGTTTGGCGTCAGCATCGTGGTGTTCTGGGGGGCTGGCGTGCAATGGCAATTGTCCCTGCTGGGGCTGCTGGCGCCGGTATCCACCATGCATGACGGGGTATGGTGGTTTTACAATATTGCCCTGGCCATCACCCTGCTGGTGGGGGTCACCAGCCGCTCACTGCAATTGCAACGCGACCACGAACGCACCCAGCGCATCCTGCTGGAAATCCAGAGCCGCCAGCAAAGCCAGCTGGAGCGCGCGGTGGTGGACCGCACCCGCGAGCTGCGCAATGCGCTGATCGCCGCCGAAGCCGCCAACCTGGCCAAAAATGATTTTCTGGCCCGCGTCAGCCATGATTTGCGCACGCCGCTGACCGCCATCATGGGCTATGCCGACATGATTCAGGCCGCCGGCCGCGCCGACGCGCCGCGCGGCGGCATCATCCGCCGCAGCGCCAACCACTTGCTGGCGCTGATTGACGATTTGATTGACTACGCGCGCGGCGCCTCGCAAGGCGACGCGCTGCACCCCACGCCGGTGTATCTGCACGCCTTGATCGACGCGGTGGCGGCCGAGGCGGAAACCCTGGCCAGCCGGCAGGGCAACCGTTTTCTGGTGGACATGCGCAATCTGCCGGCCATTGTCAGCGTGGACGCCAAACGCTTGCAGCAGATTTTGCAAAACCTGCTGGCCAACGCCGCCAAATTCACCCATCACGGCGCCATCCGCCTGACCATCCGCAGCAGCCAGCCCAAGCCCGGCTTTGCCAAGATCAAGTTCAATGTCAGCGACACCGGCCCCGGCATTGCGCTGGAAGACCAGGCGCGGATTTTCCAGCCCTTCGAACGCCTGCCCTCAGCCGGGCGCACGCCGGGCCTGGGCCTGGGCCTGGCGATTGCCGCGCAATGGGCCGAGCGCATGAACGCGCGCATCACCGTGCGCAGCCGCCCCGGCCACGGCACCACCTTTGTGCTGTCGCTGACCGTGCCGCTGGCGCGCGAAGATGAGCTTCCCACTCATCGGCTGGTAGATAATCAGAATGTGCTCAGTCCACTGGATGGCCAGGGTCGCACTATCCTGCTGGCAGAAGATCACCCGGATATTCGCGACATGCTGGCCACCGAGCTGGAAGGCCATGGTTTTCAGGTGCTGCGCTGCGCCGATGGCCAGCAGGCCATTGATCACCTGCAGGCCCAGCGCCCGCCCCTGCCCGATCTGGTGCTGACCGATTTTCAAATGCCGCAGGCGGACGGCCTGGCGGTGCTGACCTGCGCGCGCGAGCATGCCCCGTGGCTGCCTGTGGTGCTGCTGTCGGCGGCGCCGCCCAGTGAGGACGCCGGCTTTGACACCCACCTGCTAAAACCCATCAGTATTGCCCAATTGCTGCACACCATTGGCCAGCAACTGGGGCTGCACGCCAGCGATGCCCCGGCCACCATCGATGCCAAGAATGCGGTGGATTGCCCGCCGCCCGAGCTGCTGGAAGGACTGACGCCGTTGATCGACATGGGGGCGATTTCTGATCTGGCCGACTGGGCCGACCAATTGGCCAATGACTATCCGCAATGGCAGGCATTTGCCCAACAAGTGCGGCAATACGCCGACCACGCCGACCTGACCCAGCTGCGCGCACTGCTGGCGCGCTGTTACGCTGGCTAAGGGCGCTTATAAACCCTCCTGGCGTCGTTGCACAGCCTTGCCACACTCCTTGCATTGCACTATCTGCAGCCAAAGCCGCTGTATTGAGGGTGATGCGCGCCAGCATGACACATTGACTTTTTTCTCAGCCTGACCTGATCTGCACCCGCGCGTGTTTGACAACTTACTTACCAGTAAGTATCTTTATCGACACACTGCGCCTTTATCCATCACCCCCGATTTGTTAAGGATATTTATATGTCCGCCTACCCGCACCTGCTCGCCCCGCTTGACCTGGGCTTCACCACGCTGAAAAACCGTGTCCTGATGGGCTCGATGCACACCGGGCTGGAAGAAGCCCCCGGCGGCTTTGCCCGCATGGCGGCGTTTTACGCCGAGCGCGCGCGCGGCGGCGTGGGCCTGATGGTCACCGGCGGCGTGGCCCCCAACGAAGCCGGGCGGGTGATGATGCACAGCGCCATGCTCACCAACGAGCACGAAGCCGAGCAGCACCGCGTGGTGACCGACGCCGTGCACGCCGCGGGCGGCAAAATCGCCCTGCAAATCCTGCACACCGGGCGTTACTCTTACCAGCCCAACCCGGTGGCGCCGTCGGCGCTGCAAGCGCCGATCAACCCCTTCCGCCCGGTGGCGCTGAGCAGCGAGCAAGTGTGGCAAACCATCGCCGACTTTGCCCGCTGCGCGCGCCTGGCCCAGCAAGCCGGCTACGACGGCGTCGAGGTGATGGGCTCGGAAGGCTATCTGATCAACCAATTCATCGCCGCGCGCACCAATCAGCGCGACGACGAATGGGGCGGCAGCTACCAAAACCGCATCCGCTTTGCCCTGGAAATCCTCAAGGCGGTGCGCGAGGCGGTGGGGCCGAACTTCATTATTATTTACCGCTTGTCGATGCTGGACCTGGTGGAAGAAGGCAGCAGCTTTGACGAAATCGTCGAGCTGGCGCAGGCCGTCGAAGCCGCTGGCGCCAACCTGATCAACACCGGCATTGGCTGGCACGAGGCGCGCATCCCCACCATCGCCACCCTGGTGCCGCGCGCCGGCTTTGCCTGGGTGACGCAAAAACTGATGGGCAAGGTGGGCATTCCGCTGATCACCACCAACCGCATCAACACCCCGGACGTGGCCGAGCAGGTGCTGGCCGAGGGCTGCGCCGATATGGTGTCGATGGCGCGCCCCTTCCTGGCCGACCCGGCTTTTGTCGCCAAGGCGGCGGATAACCGCGCCGACGAAATCAACACCTGTATTGGCTGCAACCAGGCCTGTCTGGACCATATCTTTGCCGGCAAGCTGGCCAGTTGCCTGGTCAACCCGCTGGCTTGCCACGAAACCGAGCGGGTGATCACCCCGGCGGCGCAGGCCAAGCGCGTGGCCGTGGTGGGCGCCGGCCCGGCCGGTTTGTCCTGCGCGGTCACCGCCGCCCAGCGCGGCCACGCGGTGACGCTGTTTGACGCCGCCAGCGAAATCGGCGGCCAGTTTAATGTCGCCAAGCAGATTCCCGGCAAGGATGAATTTCAGGAAACCCTGCGCTACTTTGCCCGCCAACTGGAACTGAATCAGGTCACCGTCAAACTGGGCGCCTGGGTCTGCGCCGATGATCTGGCTGATTTTGACGAAGTGGTGCTGGCCACCGGCATCCGCCCACGCCTGCCGGACATCCCCGGCATTGAGCACCCGAAAGTGCTGACCTATCTGGACGTGCTCAAGCACAAAAAACCGGTGGGCCAGAAAGTCGCCATCATCGGCGCGGGCGGCATCGGCTTTGACACGGCGGAATACCTCAGCCACAGCCGCGACGCCGCACACGGCCGCGACGCCTTCCTGCGCGAATGGGGCGTGGACGCCGAGCTGGCGGCGCGCGGCGGTTTGTGCGCCGAGGGCGGTCAGCCGCCGGCCAGCCCGCGCGAGATTTACCTGCTGCAACGCAAGAGCAGCAAGCCGGGCGACGGCCTGGGCAAGACCACCGGCTGGATTCACCGCACTGTGCTGAAAAACCGCCAGGTGCGCATGCTGGCCGGGGTGAATTATCTGCGCATCGACGACGCCGGCCTGCACATCAATGTGCAGGGCCAGGTCAGCGTGCTGCCGGTGGACCATGTGGTGATTTGCGCCGGCCAGGAACCCTGCCGCGAGCTGCAAGCCGGCGTGGCGGCGCGGGGCGTGCCGGTGCACTTGATTGGCGGCGCAGACGTGGCCGCTGAGCTGGACGCCAAGCGCGCCATCCTGCAAGGGCTGGAAACCGCGATGGCGCTTTGAAACGCGCATGGCTTAAAATCATGGCGCGCCGATCGGCGCGCTTTTTTTGACCGGCAAGTTTTCAGGCCAGCCAGATGGCGGGCCATGGGTGACACTCATGTTCTTATTGTTGCTGATCAGCTCCACCCTGGTGGCGCTGGGCGCCGCGCTGCTGACCGTGCGCTTTTTTGACGCCGCCATCCTGCGCATTCTGCACTCCATTCTGGGCGCCGAGCTGGCCAGCGCCTGGCAGCGCTATCTGCGCTTTGCCATTGTGGTGGTGGGGGTATCGGGCGGGGTGCGCCCGCTGGATCTGGAAAAATACATCGCGCCAAACCGGCCCGGCGCCACCGCGCCGGAATTGTCGCTGGAGCGCTGGACGCTGGAGCTGTACCGCTCGCTGATCGACAGCCTGCAAAGCATTGCCTGGATGCTGCTGCTGTTTTTTATCGGCGCGATGATTGCCTATGTGCTGCTGCGCACCGTAGCCAGACGGCGCAGTCAGGTGGCCACGCTGGACGACGAAGCATAAGCACACGCTGTGAACAGACTGCGCCCCCGCTCAGCCAGGCTGAGACGGGGGCGCAGGCGCATCGACGGGCCAGGATCAGATCAGGCCAGCGCCACCAGTTTTTGCAGGCTGGAGGTTTTATCGTGGGCAACGCCCAGCACCGCCGTGTTGCGCGACACGCCGAGCACCATGATCGACTCAGACGCCAGCGAGGCCTGGAACTCTTTGCACAGGGTGAACGCGGATTTGTTGGACATCAGGAAAAAGATGCCGTTGATGTACACCGTGGACGCGGAGTACTCCACCGGCAACTGTTCAGCGAACTGCTTGATTTTTTCGGCGGGCAAAATCACGGCGTAGGTAGACATGGCGTGCTGTCCTTGACGGTGTTCATGAGAAAGCGCCGCTTGCGCACCCTTGAAGATAGGGACGAAAGCGGCTTGATCCGCCCTTGGGGCGCGCCATCCTGGCGCAGCGGGCATCATGCAGTGGGCATTAGAATTGCTAATTTAGTCCCAGGCGGTGTTGTCGTAAGTCAAACCTTACGCATTTATCGGCCATCAGACCGATTTTTTCACAACCATGTTGCATGAATGTCTCCGTCGCTTGACCAATGCAGACGGGGGATTTCTCACTCGGCAGCCAGCAGGACATTCTTGCTGAAACGCAGCATGAACGGCCCGGAGTTGTGAAAACGGTAAGGCTGGTCAGAAGCAAAAGCAATTGACGTGCCGGTCACCAGCGGGCGTAGCAAGCCATCCAGCGTCAGCACCAGTTCCCCACTGATGATGTACAGCATTTCCTGACTGCCCGGCGGATCCGGCTCGGCTTCATAGGTAACACCGGGAGCCAGCTGCCAATGCCATAGTTCAACGCACTGGCCAGCAAAGCGCACGCTCTCCAGCAAGGTGCCATGGCTATCACTGTGCTCATCCTGCCAGACCCTTAGGGACGCACTGATTTATTCCCCAACAGCTGGCCCGAAGCCTCCTGATCTGCGAACATCAGCCCATTGAGCGTGGATGGCCTATGACGATGCAAGCAAGCTTTTCCGAACTGGAATACGCAACAAAGAAAAAAGTCACTCGGCGCGACCGGTTTCTTGACGAGATCAACAACGTGACGCCCTGGGCCGCCTTGGTCGCACAGATTGAGCCGTTCTACCCAAAAGGAACAGGCCGGGGCCGACCGCCGATTGGCGTGGCGCGAATGCTGCGCATGTACATCGCCCAACAATGCTTTGGCCTCTCGGACGAAGGCATTGAAGACGCCATCTATGACAGCCAGGCCATCCGGCAATTTGTTGGCGTTGACCTGTCGCGAGAATCCGCACCAGACGCCACCACCCTGCTCAAGTTTCGCCGCCTGCTGGAAACACACCAGCTGACCGAGCGCATCTTCGAAACCATCAACGCCCTACTGGCCGCGAAGGGCTTGAT